>ERZ1643247.2178-NODE-2178-length-16059-cov-124.689453_pt1 | contig 16059 bp, 19 predicted proteins | sample MGYA00579264_ERZ1643247 | MGnify/ENA primary metagenome ERZ1643247 (study PRJEB29033, sample SAMEA4952262) | chicken gut metagenome | biome: Broiler Chicken; feature: Gastrointestinal Tract; material: Caecum | place: Ireland | collected 2018 | study: Broiler... | reverse complement strand
TCAAGAACCCAGACGGCACCAAAGACCAGGAAATCGAAATTTACTATCGCTTTATCGGCAAAGTAGAATGATTTTTTGAAAAACACACTTGGTGTCTTTAAATGGGGGAGACAGAAAAGAGCTATCCCGATCTTGAAACCCTTGTAGCCATCAGCGACCGGTTTGCGGTCTCGCTGGACCAGCTCATCAAGGAGGATTGCAAAATGGTGCAGGCCATCGACAAAGAAAGAATTTTGGGCACGGTCAAACAGGAAAAGCCGGTCATCGACTTTCTGACCGGGGCGGGGACCGGCATCCTGGCCTCCTGCCTGATCTCTCCCGCCTCCGCCCTGCAGACGGCGCTCATCCTCGCCAGCCTGCCGATGATCGGCATCGGCTGGCACAAAAGGGCCCGGTGCGACCAAAAAGTGCTGCGCTGCCTGGAAGCCCGCGGGGAGGACGGCTCCTCCGGCCAGGCCCCGGGCACTTAAACGCCGCCCATGCCAAAGGCCCGCCCCCACACAACGGGGACGGGCCCTTTCTGTACGCTTATTCTTCAGCCGGGCCGCCGGCGAACAGGCCGGGGATGCCGCAGAGGGCCGCCGCGCCCACCGCCGTGAACACGATGCGGGACCACAGGGAGCTGCTGCCCCCCAGAAGCCAGCCCACAAAATCGAACTGGAACAGGCCCACGAGGCCCCAGTTGATGCCGCCGATGATCATCAGGCACAGGCATATCTTGTAAAAGGTCTGCACAAAAAGACCCCCTTCCTGTCAGGCAGTATGCCCAGCGGGAAGGGGGTCTATGTGTCGCGTGTTAGTTTTTGAGGGACTGCATGGGGGCGGGCAGGCGGCCGCCGCGGTTGATGAACACCGAGGGGTCGCCCTGGTTGACGGGCATGATGGGCCCGTAGCCCAGCAGGCCGCCGAAGTCCAGCTTTTCGCCGGCCTTGCGGCCGATGGCCGGGATCACGCGCACCGCGGTGGTCTTGGAGTTGACCATGCCGATGGCGGCTTCGTCGGCGATCAGGCCGCTGATGATCGAGGCCGGGGTGTCGCCGGGGATGATGACCATATCAATGCCCACGCTGCACACGGCGGTCATGGCCTCCAGCTTTTCGATGGTCAGGCAGCCGGTCTCGGCGGCGTGGATCATGCCGGCGTCCTCGCTGACCGGGATGAACGCGCCCGACAAGCCGCCCACATGGTTGGAGGCCATGACGCCGCCCTTTTTGACGGCGTCGTTGAGCAGGGCCAGGCAGGCGGTGGTGCCGCAGCAGCCGCAGGTCTCCAGGCCCATCTCCTCCAGGATGTTGGCCACGCTGTCCCCGATGGCGGGGGTGGGGGCCAGGGACAGGTCGATGATGCCCGCCGGAACCCCCAGCTCGCGGGAGACGAGGTTGGCCACCAGCTGGCCCACACGGGTGATCTTGAAGGCGGTGCGCTTGACCAGGCTGGCCACCTCGTCGATGGGGGCGTCCTTGGGCAGGCGGGCCAGGGCCGCGCGCACGGCGCCGGGGCCCGAAACGCCCACATGAATCTCGCAGTCAGGCTCGCCCGCGCCGTGGAATGCGCCGGCCATGAAGGGGTTATCCTCCGGGGCGTTGCAGAACACCACCAGCTTGGCCGCGCCGATGCACTGGCGGTCGGCGGTCATCTCGGCGGTCTTGCGGACGGCCTGGCCCATCATCTTGACGGCGTCCATGTTCAGGCCGGCCTTGGTGGCGCCGATGTTCACCGAGCTGCACACGATGTCGGTCTGGGCCAGGGCCCGGGGGATGGAGTCGATCAGCCGCTTGTCCCCGGCCGAAAAGCCCTTGTGGACCAGCGCGGTGTAGCCGCCCACAAAGTTGACCCCCACCGCCTTGCCGGCGGCGTCCAGAGCTTTGGCAAAGTCCACCGGGTCGGCGTCGGGGCAGGCCCCCAGCAGCATGGCGATGGGGGTGACGCTGATCCGCTTGTTGATGATGGGGATGCCGTATTCCGCGGCGATGGCGTCCACCGTGGGCACCAGCTTGGCCGCCCGGGTGGTGATCTTGCGGTAGACCTTTTCGCAGGCGCGGGCGGGGTCGGGGTCGATGCAGTCCAGCAGGCTGATGCCCATGGTCACGGTGCGGACGTCCAGATTCTCCTGGGTGAACATCTCGATGGTCTCGAGGATGTCCCCCGTGTTGAACATACTCATATGTACCCTCCGTCAGATGGTGTGCATGGCGTCAAAGACTTCCTGCCGGGTCAGAGTGACCTGCATCTCCATCTCGTTGGCCAGGGCGTCGATGCGGCCGCGCAGCTCCTCATGGCTGACGCTGCAGTTCGACAGGTCCACCAGCATGATCATGGCGAACATCCCCTGCAGGATGCTCTGGGAGATGTCCTCGATGTTGATGCCCAGCTCGCTGCACAGGCCGGACACTTTGGCCACGACCCCCACGGTGTCCTTGCCGACGACGGTAATAAACGCTTTCATAAGTCCTTCCCTCTCTCTGGTAGCAGGCGGATGACGGTCTTGTGGAAAGGCCGCGGGCCGGGTGCCGCGCGGCGCTCTCCGTCTTTTTTAGTATAGCAGATTTGCCGAATTTTGAACACTCCTTTTGGAAAAAAAGTCAAACTGCCCCGGCGCCCGCTTCCAACTTGGCAAAAGCAGGTGCATTCTGCCCCGGGGTGTGCTATACTTATTGATACGCTTAGGCCGATCTGAGAGAGAAGGAGTGTAAAGTATATGGAACAGCTTTTGAAGTTACTGGAAAACAACGCCCGGCTGCCGCTGGAGGACATCGCCGCTATGCTGGACAAACCCGTCGAGGAAGTGGCCGCCCTGATGGACGAGGCCACCGCCAAGGGCTACATCAAGGGCTACAAGACCCTGGTGGACTGGGAAAAGGTGGGCGCCGACCGGGTCGAGGCCGTCATCGAGCTGCACGTCTCCCCCAAAAAGAGCCGCGGCTTTGACGAGATCGCCACCACCATCGCCTCCTTCGACGAGGTCGAGAGCGTGCTTTTGATGAGCGGCGGCTACGACCTGCAGCTGGTCATCAAGGGGCGCACCTTCCAGGAGGTGGCCCTGTTCGTGGCAAAGCGCCTGTCCCCCCTGGACGACGTGCTGTCCACCGCCACCCACTTTGTGCTGCGCATCTACAAGCGGGAGGGCAAGCTCTACCAGCTGGAAGAGATCGATGAAAGAGAGTGTACCGTGCTGTGATGGATTATGATAAGCTGATCGCGCCTGCCGCGGCGGCCATGCGTCCGTCCGGCATCCGCAAATTTTTCGACCTGGCCGCCGAAATGCCCGAGTGCATCAGCCTGGGCGTGGGCGAGCCCGACTTCAAGACCCCGTGGGCCATCCGGGAGGCCGGCATCGAGTCGCTCGAGATGGGCCACACCAAGTATACCTCCAACGCCGGCCTGAAAGAGCTGCGTGTGGAGATCTCCCGCTACCTGCAGCGCCGGATGGACCTGCGCTACGACCCCATGCGGGAGATCCTGGTCACGGTGGGCGGCAGCGAGGCCATTGATATGTGCATCCGCACCCTGGTGGCCCCGGGGGACGAGGTCATCATCCCCGAGCCCTGCTTTGTCTGCTACGACCCCATCACCACCCTGTCGGGGGGCGTGCCGGTCCACCTGCCCTGCAAGGCCGAGGACCAGTTCCGCCTGTCGGCCGAGGCCCTGCGCCAGGCCATCACCCCCCGCACCAAGCTGCTCATCATGCCCTACCCCAACAACCCCACCGGCGCGGTGATGCCCCGCGAGGAGCTGGAAGCCGTCGCCGAGGTGCTGCGGGGCACCGATATCATCGTCCTGTCGGACGAGATCTACGCCGAATTGACCTACGGCCCCCGGCACGTCTCCATCGCCTCCCTGCCCGGTATGCGGGAGCGGACGGTGGTGGTCAACGGCTTTTCCAAGAGCTACGCCATGACCGGCTGGCGGCTGGGCTACGCCTGTGGGCCGGAGCCCATCCTCCGCACCATGACCAAGATCCACCAGAGCGCCATCATGAGCGCCCCCACCACCAGCCAGTACGCCGCCATCGTGGCCCTGCGGGAGTGCGACAACGAGATCGAGCAGATGCGGGAGGAATACAATATGCGCCGCCGCCTGGTGGTCAAGGGCTTCAACGACCTGGGCCTGACCTGCTTTGAGCCGCAGGGCGCGTTCTACGCCTTCCCCTCCATCCAGTCCACCGGCATGTCGAGCCAGGAATTCTGCAACGCCCTGCTGGAAGCCAAGCACGTGGCCGTCATCCCCGGCGACGCCTTCGGCGCTTCGGGCGAGGGGTACTGCCGCGTCTCCTACGCCTACTCGGTGGACCACCTGCGGGAGGCCCTGAAGCGGATCGGCGCGTTCCTGAAAGAGCGCGGCCTGAACCAGTAAGGAGGGACGCCGCCATGGCCGCACCCCTCCAAAGCGTCACCGTCCTCGCGCCCGCCAAGCTGAACCTTTCGCTGGACGTGGTGGGCCTGCTGCCCGGCGGCTACCACGCCCTGGACATGGTCATGCAGGCGGTGGACCTGTACGAGCAGGTGATCCTCCGGCGCAGCAGCCAGCTGACGCTGCGGGCCCCCGGCAGCCGGGTGCCCCTGAACGAAAAAAACACCGCCTACAAGGCTGCGCTGGCCTTTTTCCGCTACACGGGCCTTTTGGCCGGGGCGGACATCACCCTGCGCAAGAACACCCCCATCCGGGCGGGGATGGGGGGCGGCTCGGCCGACGCGGCCGCCGTCCTGGTGGGGCTGAACGCCCTCTACGCCGCCCGCCTGTCCATGAGCGAGCTGTGCGCCCTGGGCGCATCCATCGGGGCGGACGTCCCCTTTGCGCTGATGGGCGGCACCTGCCGGGTGCAGGGCCTGGGCGACCTGCTCAAACCCCTGCCCCCCTGCCCCGACTGCTGGTTCACGGCGGTGATGCCGGGATACGGCATCTCCACCCCGGCGGCCTTCGCCGCCTACGACCAGGTGGGCAGCCCCATCCACCCCGACTGCGCCGCCCAGGAGGCGGCCATCCGCGCCGGGGACTTGGCAGGGCTGTGCGCCGCCGCAGGCAACGCCCTCGAGACCTGCGCCGGCGGGGCGGACACCGCCGCCCTCAAACAGGCGCTGCTGGCCCAGGGGGCCCGCGCCGCCCTGATGACCGGCAGCGGCGCAGTGGTCTTTGGCATTTTTGACGCCGAGGCCCCCGCCCGCGCCGCGGCCGAAGCCCTCCGCACCGGGAGCCGCCAGACCTATCTCCTCCGCCCCGACAAGGGGGGCGCGCGGGTGGTCCGGGTCATCCGGTAAAAACTGCATAAACCCAAGGCGGCAGGCCCATACTCCCGGCAAAGAACGGGAAAGGAGCCTGCCGCCTATGTTTTTACCTGCTCATCCAATGTCCCGGGGCCGGATGCTGGCCCTCTGCCTTGCGCTGCTGGGAGGGCTGGCCCTCTCCGGCTGGTGGCAGGCCCAGCAGAGCGCCGGCGAGGCCCTGCGGGCCGGCACCCTCCGCCTCCATGTGCGGGCCGACAGCGATTCGGTCTACGACCAGACCTGCAAGCTGGCCGTCCGGGACGCCGTGCTGGACCTGACCGCCCGGCTCTGGCCCAAGGACGCCTCCCCCGCCGAGGCCCGCCGGGCCGCCGCGCGCCGCCTGCCCGACATCCAGTGGGCCGCACGCCAGGCCCTGGCCCGCCTGGGGCAGGCAAAGCCGGTGCAGGTCAGCCTGGTGAATATGTACTTTGATACCACCCATTACGCGGACTTTGCCCTGCCCGCCGGCCGCTACGACGCGGTGCGGGTGGACATCGGCCAGCCCGGCACCTACGGCCAGAACTGGTGGTGCGTACTCTATCCGGGGCTGTGCGCCGCGGCCTGCGGCGGCTACGACGACCCCGCCGAGACCGACCTTGTCTGCGGGGACTACATCCTCCGGTTCCGCGTGGTGGAGTGGTGGCAGCAGCTGACCGCCTCCCGGGCGGACCGGGTGCTGGTCCGGCTGGCCTGACCGGCACATCCGCGCCTGCCGCCGCATACACTGGGGCAGGAGGTGGAAACACAAATGGCAAAACCTGCATATTACGCCGCATCCGGCAGCGGCTCGACCGGGCCGGATACGGCCCTGATCCAGACCTGGCTGAACGGCTCCCGCGACCCCTGCACCCACTACGACCCGCTCGAGGTGGACGGCGTGTTCGGCCCCGACACCGTCCGGGCGGTGCAGGAGTTCCAGCTGCGCAACGACCTGAAGGCCGACGGCAAGGTGGGCCCCCTGACCTGGAACGCCCTGCACGCCAAGTACGCCGCCGCCAACGACGGCAAAGAGCAGTACCCCGGCGTCGCCATGAAAAGCGGCCAGGACGGCGCGGCGGTCAAAAGCGCCCAGCACCAGCTGAACGTCAAGGGGGCGCACCTCGCCGCCGACGGGCACTACGGCAGCCAGACCACCAGCGCGGTGCACAGCTTCCAGAAGGCCAACAGCCTGCCCGCCGACGGGGTGATCGGCCCCACGACCTGGGCCGCGCTCTATCGCTGAGAATAAGCGCCCCTCTTTGCGGGCACACTGGCAGCGGAGGTGGATACAATGGAACACAGACCCAAAGGCGTCCCCATGACTGACGGCACCCCGGCGCCCTGCCGGCAGAAAAACGCTGCGTCCTTCCTGGCGGGCAAGACCCCCGGCGTCATGGCCACCTACGGCCCCGGCGAGCGGGAGCCCGGCAGCCCTATCCCCACCCTGGAAAGCGAGGACACCGTCCGCAACCTGCGCGACTGGCGGGAGGAAGCCCCTTACGGGTGAACCCCGGGGCTGTAAATTTTTTGGAAAGATTTGCCCAGACCCGTTGCAATCCGGGCCCGCTTCCTTTATTATGGTAGGTAAAGATACCATTCCTTAAAGAAAGCAGGTAATGTCATCATGGCAGAAATCAAATACGATATCATCCAGAAGATCGCGGTCCTGTCCCAGCGGCCCAGAGGATGGGAGCGCCAGCTCAACCTCATCAGCTGGAACGACGGCGAGCCCAAGTATGATATCCGCGACTGGTCCCCGGACGGCACCCGGATGGGCAAGGGCATTTCCCTCAGCGCCGAGGAGCTGGGCGCGCTGAAGGGCATCCTGGAGGAGATGGACGAGATCGCCGTCCCCGACGAGCCGGACGGCCCGGAGGCCTGATATGACCCAGCGGGAAGAATTTTTGTCCATCTTCCGCCAGCATGTGACCCGGCCGGGAGCCGACCGCCTGCTGGACTGGCTGGACAACAAGACCGACTTTTTCACCTGCCCGGCGTCCACCCGGTTCCACGGGGCCTGCGAGGGGGGGCTGTGCATGCACAGCCTGAACGTCTACCACGCCCTCCACGACAGCTTTTTCAAGGAGGGGGACAGCGAGGAGAGCTTTGCCATCTGCGCCCTGCTGCACGATCTGTGCAAGGCCAACTACTACAAAGTCTCCACCCGCAACGTCAAGAACGACGCCACCGGCCAGTGGGAGAAGGTGCCCTACTACACGGTGGAGGACCAGTTCCCCTACGGCCACGGCGAAAAGAGCGTCTTTCTCATCGAGCGCTTCATGCGGCTCAAGACCGAGGAGGCGGTGGCCATCCGCTGGCACATGGGCGGCTTTGACGACTCGGCCCGCGGGGGCAGCTTTGCCATCTCGGAAGCCTACGACCGCTACCCCCTGGCCATCAAGCTGCACATCGCCGACCTGACCGCCACCTATCTGATGGAGCACCGCACCAGCGCCGTGCGCTGAGCGGCCCCGCCGCAGCAAACAGAAAAGCCCCTGTCCCCCAAAAGGGACAGAGGCTCTTTTGTTTATTATGTAGGTTCAGCGCCCTTTTTGGCCGTTCAGCAGGGCGGACTGGCCCAGAGGGATATGCTCCTTCTGCATCAGGTCCTCCAGCTGGCCCAGCACTTCGCTGGTCATCTCGTCCAGCGGGCCGGACTTGCGCCGGGGCGGCTTGCGGGGCCCCGGCTGGTTCAGCAGCTCCATGGGCGCGTCCAGCCAGGCGGGCTTGTCCGGGGTGTCCGGCTCGCCGCCGGGCTCCCCGGCGGCGTCCGCAGCGTCCTGCGGCAGGGTGGGCGGCAGCGGCTCCTCCAGCACCGAGGGGAGGTTGGGGTCCCGGGCGGGGCCTTCGCCGTCGGGCCAGAAGGGCCCCCGGGCCTCGTCGTCGGCCGGGGCAAAGCCCAGCTCCCGCGCTTTGGCGCACAGGGCCGACAGCTCGGCGTTCTCCTTTTTCAGGGCCAGGATGGTCCGCTCGCAGGCGAACAGCTTGGTCTCATACTGGCGGATCTCCTGCTGGGCGGCGGCAAGGCGGCGGTTCAGCGCCTCCAGGGGCGTCTCGCCGGGGCGCGGCCCCTCCGCCGGCGGCGCAGATGCCCCCGGCTGCAGCTTGATCTCTTCGGTTGTCAACGCCAGCACCCCCTCCAAACGGTGCAGCCTGCGGCGGGCCTGCCTGGCCTGCCGGGCGCACGCACCCCATGCGCGGTCGATGCACAAAAGAAGATCCTTCTTTTCGCGGCGCTGGGCCGCCAAAAGCCGAAGCATCTCCTCCGTCATAGCCGCTTCCTTCTTGTCTGTCTCGACTGGTTTTTGCGCCGGCCTTACTTGCGCTTGTTCAGGATGGCCAGCAGCTCGTCATAATAGCGGTTGTCGCTGTTTTCTTCCTCCACGGCCGAGGCGGGCTTGGTCGAGCCGGGCGCGGTGCCGTCCGCATTAAAGACCGCGCCGGTGGACGTGGTGGACGCAGTGGACGTGCCGGCAGACGACACGGTGCTGGACGAGCTTGCGCTGTCCAGAGCCGAGCGCAGCGCGTCGCCGGTCCGGTTTTCAAAGCCGGTGGCCACCACCGTGACCCGCATCTCGTCCGAGAGGTTCTCGTCAAAGGCGGTGCCCCAGATGATGTTCGCGTCGGGGTGGGCGCTCTGGGTGATGAGGCCGGCGGCCGTCTCCACGTCCTCCAGGCCGATGTCGGGGCTGGAGGTGATGTTGATGATGACGCCGTGCGCGCCCGCGATGCTGGTCTCCAGCAGGGGGCTGGAAACGGCGGCCTTGGCGGCGTTCTCCGCCTTGCCCGCGCCCTTGGCGCTGCCGGTGCCCATGTGGGCGTAGCCGGCGTCCTTCATGATGGAGCGCACGTCGGCAAAGTCCAGGTTGATGAAGGCCGGCACGTTGATCAGGGCCGAGATGGACTCGACGCCCTGGCGCAGGACGTTGTCGGCGGCCTGGAAGGCGTTCATCAGGGTGATCTTTTCCTGGCTGATCATCTTCAGCCGCTCGTTGGGGATGACGATCAGGCTGTCCACGTGCATCAGCAGGTTGGCAATGCCCTGTTCGGCCAGGCCCATCTTCCGCTTGCCCTCAAAGGCAAAGGGCTTGGTGACGATGCCCACCGTCAGGATGCCCAGGTCGTGGGCCACCTCGGCCACCACAGGGGCCGCGCCGGTGCCGGTGCCGCCGCCCATGCCGGCCGTGATAAAGACCATCTGCGCCCCTTTCAGGACGTTGGCGATCTCATCCTTGCTCTCCTCGGCGGCGCGCTGGCCCACCTCGGGGTCTGCGCCGGCGCCGCGGCCCTTGGTCAGCTTGGCGCCCAGCTGCACCTTGATCGTCGCATGGTTCTTGGACAGGGCCTGCTGGTCGGTGTTGAAGGCGATGAACTCCACCCCCTGCACCCCGTCGGCCACCATCCGGTTGACGGCGTTGCCGCCGCCGCCGCCCACGCCTACCACTTTGATGGTAGTAACGTTTTCGTCCATCTCTTCATCAAGCATCAAAGCCATAATTTTGTTCCTCCGTCAGGCAATATGGTCACTGCGCGGCCACCGGGCACGGGTCCCTGCCGCCCTGTGGACGCACAGATAATTCTAAGCTCGAGTTATACAAGTTTATCCTATCATCTTTTGGCTCTGATTGCAAGTTATTTTTCCTTTTCAAGGTGCATTTTTTTCAATCGGGGGCCTCCGGCGGCATTTCTCGACAGATTCGTGCCCCCAGGCGGGCCAGCATTTGCTCCAAAGCGGGGTAGCCCCGGTCGATATACCCGCACCCGGCGATCCGGCTCTCCCCTTCGGCGGCCAGGGCCGCCACCACCAGGGCCGCCCCGCCCCGCAGGTCCCCGGCGGCCATCTGTGTGCCATGCAGCGGCCTGGCCCCGGCGCCCTCGATCCACAGTTCCCGCCCGCCGCGCATCGTCCGCACTGCCGCGCCCAGGGCGGCAAAGCCTCCGGCGCAGCCAAAGCGGGCCTCGAACACCCGGTCCTCGATCACCGTTTGGCCCCGGGCAGTGAGCAGGGCCGCCGCCACCAGCGGGGCCGCGTCGGTGGCAAGGGCAGGGTAGCCCCCGGTCACAAGGCGGCCGGCCCCCCGCAGCCCGCCGGCACAGCCCACCGTCGCGCTTTGGGCGCTGCGCAGCACCCGGCAGCCGGCCTGCTCCAAAATGTCCAGCACCGGCGCGTAGAGGCCGGGCGCGCAGCCCGCCACCGTCACCCAGCCCCGGGCCGCCGCCGCCGCGCAGGCCAGTGTGGACGCGCAGATGCGGTCGGGCATGGGGTCGTAGGCCGTCCCGTGCAGCGGCCGGCCCCCCTCGATGACGATCTCGGCGGTGCCCGCGCCCCGGACGCAGCCGCCGCACTGGTTCAAAAAGCGCGCCAGGTCAACGATTTCCGGTTCCATGGCCGCCCCTTGCAGGCGCGTTTGGCCCCGGGCGGCGCACCCCGCCAGCAGCACCGTCTCGGTGGCCCCCACGCTGGGCCCCGGCAGGCGTATCTCAGCCCCGTGCAGCCCCGCCGGCGCGGTGAGGGTCAGCCGCTGGGCAGCCTGCTCCACCCGCGCTCCCATCCGTTCCAGCGCCGCCAGGTGCCAGTCCACCGGCCGCGCCCCGATCCTGCACCCGCCGGGCAGCGCCGTTTCGGCCCGGCCCAGCTTTGCCAGCAGAGGGGCCGCGAACAGCACCGACGCGCGCAGCCGGGCCGTCTCCCCGGCAGGCAGGCGGCAGCAGGCAGCCCGGCCGCTGACCACCACGTCCCCGCCGTCCCAGCCGGCGGCGCAGCCTGCGGCCCGCAGCAGGGCCAGGCAGCTCTCCACATCCGACAGGGCCGGCACGCCCCGCAACCGCACCGGCCCCGCGCACAGCAGGCTTGCCGCCAGCAGCGGCAGCACGCTGTTCTTGGCCGCCGGGACCTGCGCCGTCCCATACAAAGGCCGCCCGCCCCGCACCACGATCGTCCCGCCCATGATAAAACCCCCGTTTCGCAAAAGATACCCTACGGTATGCGAAACAGGGGTGCGGTGTGAGAAATGACTGCCCAAACGCCGTCGTGCCGGCGCGGGGCGAATTACTCGCCGAATTTGTCCCGGAACAGGGCCCTTCTACGCCTCCTGCCGGGAGACCGAGAGGACGATGCCCATTTCCCCCAGCAGCATCATCAGGCTGGTGCCGCCGGAGGAGAAAAAGGGCAGGCTGATGCCGGTGTTGGGGATGGTGTTGGTGACCACCGCGATGTTCAGCGCGGCCTGCATGGCCACCTGCACCACAAAGCCCACCACCAGCAGCCCGCCGAACCGGTCGGGGGCCCGGACGGCCAGGGTGATGCCCCGCAGCAGCAGCAGGATGAACAGCCCCACCACCGCCAGCGCCCCCACAAACCCCAGCTCCTCGCAGACGATGGAGAAGATGAAATCGTTCTGGGGTTCGGGCACGAACAGGTGTTTCTGGCGGCTGTTGCCCAGGCCCAGCCCGGTGGCTCCGCCCGAGCCGATGGCGTACAGGCTCTGGATGGTCTGGTGGCCGTCCCCCAGGGGGTCGGCAAAGGGGTCCAGCCAGGAGGCCAGGCGGCTGGCCGCGTAGGGCACAAGGCCGGGCATGACGGCCACCGCCGCCCCTACCGCGCCCACAGCGCCCGCCCCCGCCAGGATAAACCACCGCAGCGCCGTGCCCCCCACGAACATCAGCACCGCCCCGATGCCCAGGATCAGCAGGGTGCCGGACAGGTGCGGCTCCAGCAGCATCAGCACGGCCACCGCCCCCAGCACCAGCCCAAAGGGCAGCACCCCCACCGCAAAGCTGCCCATCCGGCTGGCGTTGAGGGAGATGATGTGGGCAAAGGCCAGCACCACCGCGAACTTGGCGATCTCGCTGGGCTGCAGCGTGCCCACCCCGGGGATGACCAGCCAGCGCTTGCAGCCGTTGTACTCGGGCATGAACAGCACCACCGTCAGCAGCACGAGCGACACCCCCAGCACCGGCCAGGCCAGCTTGTGGTAGAGATGGTAGTCCACCCGGCTGGCCAGCCACATGGCCGCAAGGCCCAGCGCCGCATACAGCAGCTGGGGCCGGATATAGGCGTAGGCGTCCCCCCGGCGGTAAAGGGCCACCGCATAGCTGGCACTGAACAGCATCACCAGCCCAAAGGCCACCAGCGCCAGCACCAGCACCAGAAAAGGCAGGTCCATCGGTTTTTGCGCGCGCAGCCCGCCCCAAAGCCGCCCGCGCGCTGCCGGGCGCACCGGCTCCCAGCGGGCCGTCTGCCGTTCGGTCACATCCACCGCCCCCTTCCCCGTTATTGTACGCCGGGCGGGAGCGGTTTAGTCATGCCGGAGGCGCCTGGCCGCATACAGTAGTACGGTGAAAGGAGGGGCGGCCATGTCCCACAAGCCCGTCATTCCCCCGCCGGCCGAGCGCGCGCTGCCCGGCCGCAGCTTCCGCCTGCGGGCCCGCCTGGTGGCGGGGCTGTTCTGCGCGGTCTGCTTTGCCGGGCTGGCCGCCCGCCTGGCCTGGCTGCAGCTGGCCGGCGAGACCTGGTACGCCCAGCGCGCCCTGGGCCAGCAGCTGCAGGACACGGTGGTGCCCGCCGGCCGGGGCCTGATCTACAGCGCCGACGGCGTGCTGCTGGCCACGAACGCCACCTGCTGGACCATCCGGGCCTCCCCCCGCGAGATGCCGGAGGAAAAGCTGGACACAGCCGCCCGGGGCCTGGCGGCCATCCTCGAGCTGGACGAGGCAGACCTGCGGGAAAAGTTCGGCCAGCGGCGCTCCAACGACTGCCTTTTGCGCTACCGGGTGGACCGGGAGACGGCCGGGGCCGTCCGGGACTTCTGCGCCCAGAACGGGATCACCGGCATCCGCATCAACCAGGACACCCGCCGCCAATACCCGGAAGGGGCGTTCCTGGCGTCGGTGCTGGGCTTTACCAATGTGGACAACGCCGGGGTCGCCGGGCTGGAACTGGAATACAACGACACCCTCACCGGCCAGAGCGGCCTGGTGCTGACGGCGGTGAACGCCTGGGGCTACACGATGGAGCACAGCTACGCCGTCCTCGAGCCGCCCGTCGAGGGCAGCGGCCTGGTGCTGACCATCGACGCGGCCATCCAGCGCTATCTGGAAAACGCCCTCACCTACGCGGTCAAGGAGCACAGCGCCGCAGGCCGGGGGGTGGGCATCGTTTTGGACGTGGACACCGGCGCGGTGCTGGCGATGGCCACCATCCCCGCCTTCGACCCCAACCAGCCCCGTGTCGTCTACGACGAGGCCCAGCGGGCCGCTGTGGACGCTCTGGAAGGCGATGCGCGGGCCGCCGCCCTGCAGCAGGCCCAGCAGGTGCAGTGGCGCAACAAGGCGGTCAGCGATCTGTACGAGCCGGGCAGCGTGTTCAAGCTCATCACCTGCGCGGCGGCGCTGGACGCCGGGGCCGTCCAGCCCAGCGACACCTTTGTCTGCGGGGCTTACCTGTCGGTGTCGGGCACCCGCTTCCACTGCGCCAACCGCAAGCGGCACGGGGTGCAGACCGTCACCGAAGCGCTGATGAACTCCTGCAACCAGAGTTTCATCCAGATCGGCGCGCGGCTGGGCAAACAGGCTTTCTGCGATTACTTTGCCGCCTTCGGCCTGCGGGAGGCCACCGGCATCGACCTGCCCGCCGAGCCGGCCCACAGCCTCTATTACACCGCCGACCGGATGGGCCCGGTGGAGCTGGCCTCCTGTTCCTTCGGGCAGAGCAGCAAGGTCAGCTACATCGGCATGGCTGCGGCGGTGGCCGCCATCGTCAACGGCGGGCGGCTGATGCGGCCCTATGTGGTGGCCGAGGTGCGCAGCCCTGCGGGGGCCGTGCTGCAGACCACCCAGCCGGCCTGTGTGCGGCAGGTCATCCGCCCCGAGACTTCGGCCGTCATGCGCCAGATGATGGAGGCGGTGGTAGCAAGCGGCGGCGGCCAGAAAGCCCAGATCGCCGGCTACCGGGTGGGCGGCAAGAGCGGCACCAGCCAAAAGCTGGACAGCGACGACCCCAAAGCCCGCATCGCCTCCTTTGTGGCGGTGGCCCCCATCGACGACCCCCAGCTGCTGTGCCTGGTCTGCCTCGACGAGCCCCACAGCTGGACCACCGCCGGCGGCAGCATCGCGGCCCCCGTCTGCGCCGAAGTGCTGGAGCAGGCCCTGGTCCACCGGGGGGTGGCCCGCTCGGCCGTGCCCGCCGCCCCCGCCCTGGCCGAACTGCCGGCGGACGGGGACAGTTTCAACGGAGAGTAATACAACGAACGGTAATAAACCCCGCGCCTCCTGCACGGAATCGCGGGGTCATGCTGTTCGTTACCGGTCCTGAACGCTGCCGCTGTTCCACACCAGGATGCCGGCTTTGGTGTAGCTGTCCGTCGAGACATCCTCCAGCTGGATGCTGCCGATCACGGCGCCGATCACGAGATTGCTGGTCGTCACCTGCTTCAAACTGACGCTGCCGACGGCGTTGGCGGCAGATACCTCCTCTGTGGCGTCCAGGTTCTCGATCTTGATTGAGCCCGTGGCAGTGCCTGCTTTCACATTCTCCGCTTTGGCATCCCGCAGGACAATGTTCCCCGCCGCGCTAGCCAGTTTCAGCTGTCCCGCCTGGACGCCAGACACTTCAACCTTGCCGCTGGCGGAAGCAACCGAGAACGTCTTTGCGTCTACGCCTTCCACCTTGAGCGTGCCCACCGCCAAGCCGGCTTCCAGCTCTTCATACTGTTTGTCTGGCAGGGTGATGGTCAGCTCCCGGTCAGGGAACGGGTTGATGCTGTGACCATCCATTTGGATTCGCACCAGGGCAGGGCCGCCGTCGTCTGTCGTATCCACGTCGATGTCCTCCCGCGCCTCGACCACCAGCCGGCCGTCCTGCACCGAGATATCGTAGAGGGGCTCCTCCTCCGGCAGGGTGGCATACCGCACCGTGATGTGGTCGGTGTCCGCCGCCTGAATGGTCACGTTGGCGCTCGCGTCTTTGACCACCACGCTGGTGACCGGCTCAGCTGTCTCAAACTGCTGGTAAACATAGTCCTTTTTGGCAAAGCCAAACCCACACAGCAGGCTGACGCCCACCGACGCGGCCAGAACCGCTGAAACAACGCGCTTTTTTGTGCTCATCGAAACATTCCTCCTGTTTTGTTTTCCTGGCGCCGAACGCCGGGCCGGGGTGCCGGCATCCTTTCCAGTTTTGATTATACCACCAAACAGACGCACACACAAGGGGGACAGAGCCCTCCGCCCGGCCGTGTATAGTTGAATTATATAGGCATAAAATAGCCTATACAATTTATGTCATTGTAGCACAACTGCCGTTATAATGCAAGTAAGAATGAACTGTATGGACGTGATCAAGTGGATTATTACCAAATCGGACAGCGGGTCCGCAGATACCGCAAGGCGCAGGGCCTCTCGCAGGAGGAGCTTGCCGCGCGGGTAGGCATCTCCGTCACCCACATGAGCCACATCGAAACGGGCAACACCAAACTGAGCCTGCCCGTCTTTGCGGAACTGGCCAGCGCTCTTGGCGTGCAGGCGGACGACCTGCTGTTCGACCGCGGCAGCGAGCGTAGCCGCGTCCTGGCCGAGCTGGCCGATACGCTGGACCGCTGCACCGCCCAGCAGCTGCGCATCCTGACCGACATCGTCAAAGCCGCCAAAATCTCGCTGGACAAGTACCAGCAGCCCTGAACGCAGTCGAACGGTGACAAAAACGGCGCACTACAAGGACGGCACAAACAACAAAAACCCTCAAGGATCACTCCCTGAGGGTTTCGTTTTTTGAGAAGCCGGCATCTACCTATTTTCACAGGCCGTGTCCAGCCAACTATCT
>ERZ1643247.2175-NODE-2175-length-16071-cov-10.237138_pt1 | contig 16071 bp, 22 predicted proteins | sample MGYA00579264_ERZ1643247 | MGnify/ENA primary metagenome ERZ1643247 (study PRJEB29033, sample SAMEA4952262) | chicken gut metagenome | biome: Broiler Chicken; feature: Gastrointestinal Tract; material: Caecum | place: Ireland | collected 2018 | study: Broiler... | reverse complement strand
GTGTTATTATTATCATGAAAGAAGTAGGTAAGACCTCTTCTCCACGAGCCGGAAGGCGAAAGCTTGATTGCTCGGACAATTTTTCCCCCTCAGACTTAATACACACCAAAGACGCTCTGCACAAAAGTGCGGGGCGTTTTTTTGCATAATTTTTAGCAAGAAAATTGACAAAACTGGGTAAAGGGAATATAATGCAACTACAGAACAGTTGCAAAAGAGGTGAACGCCTAAGGGAAATGAGTACTATAGAAAAGCTTAAAAAAAGAATAAAAAAAATTCCGAAAGATTTCACGTATGCAGAGGCGAGTACGTTATTAACTGCAATGGGTTTTAAAGAATTTAATAAAGGAAAAACATCTGGTTCAAGAGTAAGATTTTATAGAGAAAAAGATGGAGCTATAATCGATTTACATAAGCCTCATCCTAAACCAGAAATGAAAAAATATGCGGTTGAACAGATGGTGGATAAGTTAAAAGAATATGGTGAATTATGATGAAGAATATATTAGAGTATAAAGGGTATTATGCTAAAGTTGAATATAGTTCAGAAGACAAAGTATTATTTGGTAAAATAGAGGGAATAAATGATTTAGTAAATTTTGAAAGTGATTCTACAGAAGGGATAGAAAAGGAATTTCGGGAAGCGGTTGATGATTATTTAGAGTTTTGCAAAGAAGTTGGAAAAGAACCAGATAAAGTCTATAAAGGTACTTTCAATGTACGAATTAGCCCAGAGCTGCATAAAAAAGCAGCATTAATTGCATTGAAAAATGGAGATTCATTAAATAGGACAATAGAAAAGGCGTTAGAGGAATATACAAAAAATACAACTCGTACAGAAGTAGTTCTATGTGAGAAGATTGATATGTTATCAGAACAATTATCTACAAAAACTGTTATTGAAAATGGAGAAAATAAAATAACAGTTCCGTTTTTAAATGGATATGGAGATATGAAACTGAAATATTTGCAGTGAACGACTTGGAGGAGATGGCATTATGCAAAATTTAGGACAGTATTTTAGAAATGAATATCAAATTTATTTGAATGGAATAAATTTTGAAAAATTTGATGCGATACCGCAGCCGAAGAATGGAGAGATAACACTCAATTGTACAGATAACATAGCGGCCACGGTAAAAGATAATGAAGGAGTAGAAATTATTTTAACGAGAAAATTAACTTTTGTGCCAGAACAATTATTCGGATTAGTAATTTCTTTTGGGGCAGATTTGAAGTTCGATAAAGAAAAGGCAAAGGAAATTAATTGGCGTGAAATTAATTTGGCAGATGAATTTAGAGATAATGGAGATTTTATTATATCAAATCTTTTAAGTAGAATTTCCTTACTAGTCGCACAGATTACATCTTCATTCGGACAGACACCATTAATTATACCGCCTAGTATGCCGAAAACTCAGAAATCGAAACCTGTTAAATAATGTATTATTTATAAGAATTGATTTAAGGCGCCCATTCGAGGCGCTTTTCTTTATGCGGGCATATCATCAACGGCAGATGCATAGAGTATTGCTCTGCGTTAGAATCGACTTAACGATCCGGTTTAGAGAGCACCTGCCGGAGCTCTCATTTTAGGAACTATTTTTGAGTTGGTGATACAGGATGTCAATGAATTCGCTGTTTGTTGGTTTCCCCGTTAATGGATACTTGGCCATATGCAACAGTAGATCCCTATTTCCGTAATACCAGCATCGGTTCACTGCGGTACGGATGCAATGTTCTACATTTGCCTGTTGGTGTCGAAATGTCTGGAGACATCGATATATAAGGCTTTGTATACCGATGTCAGGTAGTCTTCGTTCTCCAGGCACAGGAATACAGCGTAGGACAGATACCAGTATCCGAGATAAGTAGACGGAATCCCGAGGCACAGGAGAAGGTGGTGGATTTGATCTTCCATTATCAACGCCTCCTTTTCTTTTATTGTAAATGGAAAAATATAGAAATCCCTAAAAAATGATATTATTAGACAAAATATTAGAATAATCGACATAACTCGACACATAAGAAAGAGCGGTGAGCCTGAATGACAAAAAAACAGAAGATATTTGCAGATGAATACCTGATCGATCTGAATGCCACTCGGGCTTACCGGGTGGCTTATCCGTCTGTGAAGAAAGACGAAACAGCAAGAGCAAATGGAAGCAGAATGCTAACAAATGCTAACGTTGCACAGTATATTTCAGAACGGATGCAGGAGCGTCAGCAGCGTACGGAAGTGACTCAGGATATGGTCGTCAAGGAATTGGCGGCCATTGCTTTCGCTCGGGCAACGGATTATGCTGCGGTTAGGGGAGGCACTGTGTGCATCAAGGACACGGACTCTTTATCCGATGAGCAGATCTGTGCAATCGCCGGAATCAAAGAGGGAAAATTCGGAGTTGAGATCAGACTGAATGATAAGGAAAAAGCACTGGAGCTTCTTGGTCGGCATCTCGGTATGTGGAATGATAAACTGGATATTAAGACTCCGGCGATCGACGATTCCATAAGGGAAATGGAGGCATACTTTGAACAGCTCAAAGAAAGCGGTTCTGTACCTCCTGTGGAATGAACCGTATAAAATTGGACATTGGGTAGGCTTCAAAGACCTTACCACTCTGCATAATGAGTGGCTGAGGTCTTTTCTTTATGCCGAAAAGGATCAGACTCTTCTGGCACACCGAGGATCGTATAAGACTACGGATTTGTCCCTGTTTCTGGCAATCCATACAGTGATTGATCCGAATGAAAATGTGATGTTCTTCCGGAAGACGGATGATGATGTGACTGAGGTTCTGGTTCAGACGCAGAAGATCCTGAAAGCGGGATGCATGCAGCAGATCGTTGGGACTCTGTATGGTACGGATTTGCAATTCCTGAGAGAGAATAATTCGGAGATCCACACGAATCTCTGCACGTCAACGAAGGGAGTGTCTCAGGTGGTTGGTCTCGGCATCGGAACCAGCATCACCGGAAAGCATGCGGACATTGTTGTGACAGATGATATCGTCAATCTGAAAGACCGAATCAGTAAGGCGGAGCGTGAGCGGACAAAGACGCAATACATGGAGCTGCAAAATATTAAAAACCGCGGCGGACGCTTTATCAATACCGGAACGCCGTGGCATAAAGAAGACGCGATCTCGATCATGCCGAATGTACGGAAGTATGACTGTTATTCTACCGGATTAATCACTCGGGATAAACTTGAGCAGCTCCGGCAGTCCATGTCAGACAGCCTTTTCGCTGCCAATTATGAGCTGAAGCATATCGCAGATAAGGACGCGATGTTCCAGAATCCGCAGTTTACGAAAGACGCGCAGCTTATCTATGGCGGTATGGCTCATATTGATGCGGCGTATGACGGAGAGGACGGTACGGCTTATACAATCATGAAAAAACTTCCGGATGGCCGGATCATTGGATTCGGGAAGCGGTGGGACAAGCACGTTGATGATTGTCTTTCTGAGGTTGGTATCTATCATAAGAGATTCAGAGCCGGATCGATATCCTGCGAGAAAAATGCAGATAAAGGATATCTTGCAAAAGAGCTCCGAGGTCTCGGATATCATGTGGATCCATACAGCGAATCTATGAACAAGTTCCTGAAGATATCGACGTATCTCAGGCGAGACTGGAAGAAGATTATATGGCTTGAGGATACGGATCCGGAGTACATCAATGAGATTCTTGATTATTCGGAGTTTGCAGAGCATGACGATAGTCCGGACTCTGCAGCGAGCCTTTTGAGAAAGTATGATAAAAAGTCACACTATAACAGTGGGCTGACGGGAGGAATATAGGATGTTTCGAGCAGCAGCAGGCACGGAGATGACGCCGGAGCTTCTGGCGGAGTATATGACAAAACATAAGACAGAGATCAATAATCGTTATCAACGGTTGCATGATGCATACGAAAATAAGTATGAGATCAGCAGACTTGCAAAGAAGCCGGACTGGAAGCCAGACAATCGTATTCCGGTAAACTTTGCGAAATACATTACAGATACGATGAACGGCTTCTTCATCGGAATCCCTATTAAGACGACGGCTGATGATGAAACTGTATCGGAATATCTGGAATTTCTGGATCAGTACAATGATCAGGATGATAATAATGCGGAGCTGTCAAAGGCGTGCAGCATCTATGGAAATGGGTATGAAATGTACTATGTGGATGAGCAAGGCAATATCGGGATCACCTATCTGACGCCGATGGATGCATTCATGATCTATGATGATAGTATCTTGGAGCGACCGCTGTTCTTTATTCGGCATTATAAGGATGCGGATAATGTAGAGTGGGGGAGCTGGTCCGACGGACGTGTTGTGCAGCATTTTGTGAACCGCGGAACTTATAAGTGGGTAGACGAACCTAAAATACACGGCTTTGAAGGAGTCCCAGCAGTAGAGTTCGTTGAAAACGAGGAACGCATGGGAATCTTCGAGAGTGCTCTTCCGATGATTGATGCTTACAATAAGGCAATCAGTGAAAAAGCGAATGATGTGGATTACTTTGCGGATGCTTATTTGAAAATCTTAGGGGCAAAGCTGGAAAAGGATGAGCTGGAGCAGCTTAGACAGAAACGGATCATTAACTTTGATGGGGATGATGCCTCTTCATTGATTGTAGAGTTCTTGCAGAAACCGGATGGCGATACAACACAGGAGAACCTGATCAACCGCTTGGAAAAACTCATATTTCAGATCTGCATGGTGGCAAATATCTCTGATGAGAATTTCGGAGCATCTTCCGGAATAGCGCTGAAATATAAATTGCAAGCCATGAGTAATCTGGCAAAAACAAAAGAGCGGAAGTTTACCAGTGGGATGAATCGGCGGTACAAGTTGATCTTCAGTAATCCTGTGTCTGGAATGCGGAAAGATTCATGGGTAGGAATTAAATATCAATTTACTCAGAACTATCCGGCAAATATTCTGGAAGAGTCGCAGATCGCAGGAAATCTTGCAGGAATTACGTCACATGAGACACAGCTTAAAGTATTGTCGGTTGTGGATAATGTTCAGCAGGAGATTAAGCGCATCGAAGAAGAGCAGGATGGAATCGGATACAATACGGACTATCCCACGAACAGGACAATTGAGAATTCAGAAGAGGTTCCCGGAGAAGTTGGGGGGGGCAGTGACTGAGGTACAGGGAAAAGCCCTGAACGGCGCACAGACGCAGAGCCTTATTGCTATCATGTCTCAGTTCAGTGCAGGCAGTCTGACAGAGGGGCAGGCGGTCAATCTGATTTCCACGGCAATAGGGATCAGCAAAGAAGAGGCGAGATCAATCCTGAATGGAGAGTTATAAATGAATTACTGGCAGAAGAGACAGCAGCAGCTCAATAAGCAGTTGGAAAAGGACGAAGCAAAGCTGAAGAAGCGGCTTTCGTCCTATTTTGATACAGAATACCGTAAGCTGGATAAGCAGATTGCTGCGTATTATAAACAGTATGGGACGGATAATGTGATCCAGTACCGCAGACTGATGGAGTCACTCTCTGATGATGATAAACGTCTGCTGATGGAGCAGATGGACGAGTTCGCAAAGAAATATCCTGAATACGCCCATCTAATGCCGGTCCGTGAGTCGATCTACAAGCTGAATCGTCTGGAGGGATTACAGTATTCTGTCAGGATGCAGCAGCTTGAGATTGGCGCTGTGGAGAATGAGCAGATTACTGCGCATCTGAACAGGAATGCAGAGCGCGGAGTTAATGCTGCAGCAGAGGCAATGGGATTTGGAAAGAATTTCTACGCCAATAATCCAGATATTTCAAAGCTGTTTATTAATATACGGTGGTCAAATGGAGAGAACTTCTCTCAGAAAATATGGAACAATACAACGAAACTGGCGAATTACCTCAATTCCGATATCGCACAGGGGATTGCTCGGGGTGACAGCTATGAGCGATTGACCAGACGGCTGAGGGAAAGGTTTTCCAGTGTGTCCCGGAATGATGCATACCGATTGATCTACACGGAAGGTACATATGTTATGGCTGAAGCAACCATGCAGCCATTTACAGAAGATTTTGAAAAGTATCGTCTTTCTACAGTGGGAGATGGTAAGGTGTGCAGTATCTGCAGGGGCGTTGCCAGAGAAGTGTTCAATATCTCGGATCGGCAGCCGGGAGTCAATTTCCCGCCGCTTCATCCGTGGTGCCGGTGTACATTCACTATCGAGGTTGATGACTGGGATAAGTGGATGGAGGGCTATGAAAGAAAACACGGAAATAGACAGGCAAAGAAAGTTGAGGAACGGTTGAACGTTAATCGTGAAGATGATATAATTTTCATAAGAAAAGTAGCGCAATTCACACGAGATGAGGACTTAAAAGCGGTTAATCCGAATTATGTCACAGGTGCTCCTGAATGGACAAGAAATTGCCAAAGATGTGTTTCTGCATATGAGGCACGCCGAAGAGGGTATGATGTTACTGCAAAACCACGAATATTGGATGGCACAGATCGTCTCCCTGTAATGAATGATCCTCAAGGGTGGCCTACTGTATATCAGGATTACGAGTTAATTCAGTGCTCTAGCAATTCTGGAGCAGGAACTGGCAGAAAAGTAGAGAAGAAAATGCAGGAATGGGGAGACGGTGCAAGGGCAATCGTGAGAGTGCGATGGAAGCATGGTGGCGGACATGTATTTATAGCTGAACAATTAGATGGTGAAACGAGATTTATTGATCCGCAGACTGGAAGAACTGACGCAAGTTCATATTTTGAACGAGTTAAGAAGAATGGAACTTATGTTATGAGGATTGATAATCTTGAATTTACAGATCGCATAAAAGAATGTTGCAAAAATGTGAGGTGAATGAAATGGTTACCTTGAAAGAAGCTGTAGAGATTGCAAAAAAAGAACATGGAGATTTAGGTGTAAACAATAAAGCATCCGATTTAGGAGAAGCGTGGGTTTTTGACTATAAAGAAGAAGCGGATATATCTCCGACAATGGTGGAAAAAAATACGGGGAATGTATCTATGTTTTTCCCGCCAGATTATCCGGATGAAATAATGGATAATGCAAAGGAGATAGATATAAGTCAGTTCTTATAACTTGAAAGATGAAAATTTACAGCATTAATGCCACCAGTTCAAACGGCTGGTGGTACTTTTATGCCCATTTTTAGGAGGCATTCATGAAACTGAGTATTTTAGGATCTGAATGGACAATAGAATACCGCAATGCTGACGCAGATCCTCAGCTTGAAGAGAATGATGGATATACGGACCCTTCTGTTAAGTTGATTGTAATTGCGAATAAGAGAATTGATAGTACCATTCATAACTACAAATACATGCAAAAAGAAAATCTTCGTCATGAGATCATTCACGCGTTTTTGTTTGAGAGTGGACTTGGATTTAATTTTGAGCATAGTGAATTTGGACATGAGGAAACGATGATCGACTGGATCGCCATCCAGTTTCCGAAGATGTTGAAGGTATTCGAGGAGGCAGGGTGTTTATGAGAAAATTATTATTTTTCTATGCGCCTTGGTGCCCACCTTGCCGATTTTACGAAAAAGAGTTTGTATCTTTTCTTGAAAAGATTGTCGGCAAGGATCAGATCCAGCGCGTGGATGCACAGGTAGATCCATTTACGGCAGAGAAGTATCATGTGGACAAATTACCTGCCGTGGTTCTTCTGGATGGGGAAACGGTACATATGAACCGCACAGGGGCGATTAATGTGAATGAGGTGGCTAATTGGCTGAAAGGAGAGTGATCCAATGATCTCCCTCCGGCAGGGAATGACCGGGACGACAAAGGAGTGATGCTATTTGATTGCAGTAAGCGTCCGGAAAGACAAGATTGAGATAAACGGTCATGCGGGATATGCAGAGGCTGGCAAAGACATTGTTTGTGCTGGTGTGACAACACTGACACAGACTTTGATCAGGTCTATGCAGGAGTTGACCAAGGATAAAATTGAATATGAGGTATCGCCCGGAAGGGCTGATATACATTATGGGAATCTGTCGGAAGGAGGAATGCTTCTGGTGGATTCCTTTTTCATTGGCGTTTGTTTGATCGCTAATGAGTTCCCGGAGTATGTCCGGATCGAGTGACCAGGCGTGAGTGTCGTAAAACCTTACGGGAAAAGCCAGGCGTGGATGCTATAAGCTACGGTGGTCAGGCGTGGCGACCTTAAACTACGGAGAGAGTCAGGCGTGGAGACTATAAGCTACGGGAGATAGCAGAAAAATCTATAAAACGGAGGTAACAGATAATGAAAAACAAAGTTGTAAAGGTACTGGCGGCACAGAAGGACGTAGATCACATGGCCTTGAGATACGGCCTGCAGTTATTTGCAGATGGCGATGATGGAGGTTCATCGGGAGACGATGGAGATTCTGGCAGTGATGGCGAAGGTGACGAGTCCGGAAATGATGATGACGATGATTCAGACGATGAGAAAAAGTACACTGACGAAGAAGTTGATGCTCTGATCGAGAGAAAATTTGCTGAATGGCAGAAAAAGCATGAAAAACAGCAGGCGAAACAGGATGAAGCGGAGCGCCTTAAAAATATGTCAGATCAGGAACGGAAAGATCACGAGATGGAAGAACTCCGGAAACAGGTTAATGCGCTGCAGAAAAAAGAAACAATGTCCAAGATGTCGGCTACGGCAAGATCAATGCTTTCAGCAAAGGGGATCACCGTGGATGATGCGCTCGTGGGGATGCTGATATCCGAAGATGCGGATGCAACGAAGAGTGCAGTAGATGCTTTTATCACGGCATTTCAGGATGCTGTCAGCAAGGCGGTGAAAGAGGCCCTGAAAGGTGAGGCACCGAAGAAGGGCGGATCATCCAAGCTAACCAAGGAGCAGATCATGAAGGTGGCAAACCGAACTGAGCGCCAGAGACTGATTCAGGAGAATATGCATTTATTCAAATAATGGAGGTAGAAAATGAAGAACAAAGAATTCAGAATGCTGCAGTTATTCGCAGCAGAAACAGGAACAACAACAGCGGCGGACCTTGCACCGGCAATTTCCGTTGATTTTACGAGCAGGATCGCTCAGAATATTGTGGAGCTTCAGCAGCTCCTTGGCATCACGGATCTGGTCCCGATGTCTGCCGGGACGGATATCAAGATCTATAAATGGACAGTGGATGATCTGGCGGATCAGGTAGGCGAAGGTGAAGATATTAAGCTTACTCATGTAAAGAGAGAACTGGCAGACACAATTACTCTGGATCTGGATAAATATCGCAGGAATACATCTGCTGAAGCAATCCAGAAGGTCGGAAGAGATATCGCGATCAACCAGAGTGATGAGAAACTGGTTAAGAAGGTGCAGAAGGGAATTAAAGGATCTCTGTATACTGTACTGAAAGCCGGAACCGGTACAGCGACAGGCACAAATCTTCAGAAGGTTCTTGCAAATCTGTGGGCACAGTTACAGGGTTACTACGAGGATGAGGATGTGACACCGGTATACTTTATCAATCAGCAGGATGTGGCTGACTATCTGGGAACCGCTCAGATCACGATGCAGACTGCATTCGGATTTAGCTATATCGAGAACTTCCTCGGTTTGGGAACAGCAATCATTTCTCCGCAGGTAACGGTGAAAAAGCCGATTGCAACGGCGCGTGAGAACCTGAGGGGTGCATATGTACCGATGTCTGGTGATGTGGCACAGACATTCAATCTCATCGCAGACGAAATCGGTCTTGTTGGTATGACCCACTCTGCAAAAACAGGGAATGCAACGGTTGACACTCTTCTGATGTCATGCGTGAAGTTCTTCCCGGAATTTCAGGACGGCGTATTCGTTGGTACGATATCGGGGGAATAATAGCGTCTGACATTCTGACTATCCCGTCCCAGGGCCAGACGCTTTACGGTAAGCGAGTCTCTTCGCTTATCGGGGACGATGTAAAGGTATATGAAGATGGAACTGTTACCGGAACGTTCAAACACGTAACTGGATACACCGGATTCAATGAAGCCAATCCGGGAGAACAGGAAGGTTATTACTTCCCATTCAAATTGGCCAAGTCCGGTACGACAATGAGCTTTGAGAAAAACGGAGAGCCCGGGAAGACTGATATCCCGTGGGAAGCAGACAATGTATTTCGCGTGACGGCCTCCGACGTTTTCAAGGTGATCGTAGATGATGAGGAAGTTATAACATTTAATTTCAAAAAAGCGACATTCGAAGAGTAATCAGTGGAGGTGATGACATGGAATTGATAGAAAGAGTTCGGAAAAGAATCCCTGATGACGAAGAAGTATCAGATGAAGTTCTGATGGAATACATTGACACCATGTCTGATCGCCTCTGCCTGCGTTTGGGTACAAATATTCTTCCCAGACTGTTTGAATCTATCTGTGTAGATGCTGTTGTGAAGATGCATCGCCGTGCCTATTATGAAGGGATTGCTTCGGAGGGAACGGCGAACATCTCCACATCCTTTGTGGACGATATTCTATCTGAATATGCAGAAGAGATTGCGTTGTACAGAGAGCAACAGTCAAACTGTAGCGGAAATGGCAAGGTGGTGCATTTCATATGATCTGGAAGAAGTGCCTGCTGAAAGCGCGGGAAAAAGTCGGAGAGGATACACTGAAGAATCCTGTATATGAATGGAAAACAGTAAAGACGACCCGTGCGAGATCCACACCGTGGACGGATGAGCAGATCGCGTTGGATGAGCGGGATGTTACAAGGAATGAACAGAGATTCATCATTCCAATTCCGTACTGCCGTTTCCCAGAATGTCACATAGCTGTGATTGATGGGATTGAGCAGGAGATTAAACAGGTAATAGATCTGTCACCGCGGTGGACGGCGATACAGGTGAAAGTATATAAGGAATGATTGCATGGCTGGAATACATATGAGCATGGATGGTATCCCGAAGTTGGAGAGAGAGCTGCAACGGCTGAATAGCGTACGTTTTGATGCGGTGGAAAAGAAACAGCTGACCCAGCTGTTAAATCGTGCGAGACAGCCCGGGGGGACTCCGGTTGATTCCGGCGAGATGCGGGATGGATCAAGTGTAACTGGAGGAGAAATGGGATATATTTCAGAGTATTCCCCGCATGTAGAGTATGGACATCGCACGATTGATGGTGGTTATGTGCCGGGTCAGCACTTCCTTCAGAATAATGTTGATATCCAGCGACCGATTTATCGGGAAGATCTGCTTAAAGCAATCAGAAAGGGGTAATTATGGCATATCAGAAATTAGGGCTTACAGACCTTATTGCGGCTATTCAGAAAAAAATAAATGAAAAGACGGACACTCCGTGTTATGACCATGTGGAGAAGAACACTCCCAGCCCGTTTTATTATGCGGAGGTCGTCAGGATTGCACCGGCAAATTCTAAAACGATGTACCGGGATAATATTACAGTGAATATTCATTGTATCGCAGAACCGGAGAATTCATCCGTTCAGATTTATAAGCTTATTGAAACGTTGCAGGAGGCGTTGACTGAAGACATAGTACTGCCGGAGCCGTTTGAATTAATTATGCAGACAGACGGCGGGGTGCAGACAATAAAGACGGATGAGACAAACGAGAAGCATGCTGTAGTTCCATATACATTTATGGTATGTTACGGCTTCAAGTGTAAAAATTGAAAGGAGTAAGGCATGAAGAATAGAGAATTTATGATGCTGCAGATGTTCGCTAATGATAATAATGCATATTGCGACTTCTCAAGTACTGCCGCGAAAGCACTGGCGGGAAAAGATATCCTGCTTGCAATCTGGAATGCAACGGGAGATAAACTTCTGGCGATCAGTGGCCAGCAGGGGTTAACAATCAATAGATCTGCGGACAGCATCGAGATCACATCAAAGGATACGGAAGGCGGCTGGAAATCTAAAATCGCGGGCATGAAAGAGTGGAGCATCGACAATGATGGTCTGTATGTTCCAAACGATGAGAGTCACACAATCCTGTCACAGGCGTTTGAGAATGGGGATCCTGTGTGCCTGAAAGTGGTAAATGGGAAAACGAAAAAAGGTATGTTTGGCGGTCTTGCGGTAATTACAGACTATCCGATCGAGGCGCCTTATGACGATGCGGTGACATACAGTCTGACACTTGATGGCATGGGAAGACTTGTGGATCTGACGCTGAATCCGGCAGATCAGGATTCAATGCCGGATGGAAGTGCAGCAATTGAGCCTCTTACAGTTGTATCTGTAGCGGGAGCGTCGTCGGGGACGAATGTATATGTTAATCCCGTAAAAGAAGGATCGAATAAGTATTTCTATCGGACTGGAGCAGCGCCGCTTAGTTATCCGGCCTACGGAGAGGTTATTACACAGACAACATGGGACGGCGAAGCAGTGATACCCGCAACGACAGGTAATCAGATTATGATTATCGAAACAGACAGTGCCGGGAAAGCGTTAAAAGCAGGCGTGGCGACAGTTACAGCACACTCGTAAGGAGGAAAATTGAATGTTTGAAATCAATGGAAAGAATTATGTGCTTAAGTATAATCTGAAACGTGTAGAACTGATTGAGAATGCTGTCGGGATGCCGACAATGGCAGAATTGAGTTCTCATCGTGGGATGCTCGGTCTTACTGCACTGAAGACATATTTTGCTTATGGGGCAAAAGAAGAGGGGGCAGATGCATTTGTAGCTCCTAAAAAAGGCATGGAAATGGCAGAGCACCTGATTGAGAGCGTAGGATATATGGCCGTAAATGGCGCTGTTCTTGAAGCTCTTGAGAGGGACTGCCCTTTTTTCTTCCGCGACGCTTAATTGAATATGAGTATTTCGCAAATGAGTCGGATCCTGAGTATGACCGCATAGCGGAGCCTTATCTTCAAGAGATAGACTTCGCTTTTTTTGCGGTCAATTTCGGATATTCGAAAGCAGATTACGAAGCGCTTACACAGAGGGAAAAGGCGTTTATATACAAAGCTTGGGAGAATAAGACAGTATCAGATACGACATTTATTTACAATGCGGTATTTACAGCAACGTATAACGTAAACCGCAAGAAGAATAAACGAGCTTTGAAGCTCTGGCGGAAAGCACGGGTTCGCAAGGCAGATATGGAAGTGATTCACGATAATCTCAAGGTTATTCTTGAAGTGGAAGAAAAGGAAGGAAAGTCATGGATCGCACAGATATACCGGGCAAACGGACTCCCGGCACCACGAAAGAAAGGAGGCGGTAGAGGTGGCTGATTATACTTTGAGCGCAAAGATTACCGGAGATAGCAGCGGATTCAGTAAGGCGCTGTCTACGGCACAGAAAGCTGTAGATAATTTTGCGAATAAGTTTGACAGCATTGGAAAGAAAATATCTTCTGTGGGAGACAGCTTGACGAGTAAAATCACAAAGCCTGCTCTGGCTGCAGGTACAGCACTTGCGGGAATTACGATTGCAAAAGGCTGGAATCGCCTCACCGGAATCGATGATGCCCGAGCAAAATTGCAGGGACTCGGCCATGATGCAGAAAGCGTAGAAAAAATCATGGACTCTGCCCTTGCGTCAGTAAAAGGAACTTCCTTTGGTTTGGACGAGGCGGCAACTACTGCAGCAAACGCAGTGGCGGCCGGAATCAAGCCCGGGGAAGAACTGACTAAATATTTGAGCATGACTGCGGATGCGGCGGCAATTGCCGGTACGTCTATGGCGGAAATGGGATCAATCATAAATAAAGTCCAGACAGGTCAGACGGTATACACGGAGGACCTGGAGCAACTCGCAGATCGAGGACTTCCTGTATATCAGTGGCTGGCAGAAGAGGCTGGTGTTGCGTCATCTGAGGTAAAGCAGCTCGCTTCTGATGGCCAGATATCCGCTCAGATGCTGTATAGCGCAATTGAAAAGAACATCGGCGGAGCAGCCCAGATTATAGGAGAAACATCCTTTACGGCAGCTCTCGATAATATCGGCGCCTCCATATCTCGTATTGGAGCAAACTTTCTTGATGCAGGCGGGGAAGGCGGCGGATTCTTTTCGCAGTTAAAACCTTTGATGGCGGATTTTAGTGAAAGTCTGTCAGTGATTGAAGAAAAAGCCGCAGATCTAGGCGTGAAGTTTGGAGTGGCATTTGCTAATGTTGTTCAGAAAGCACAGGATCTGAAAGCCAGATTCGATGCTCTTCCGGAATCGGTACAGGAGTTAATTACAAAGGCTGCGGGGATTGGTGCAGCTGTGGCTGTGGGAATCGGACCGGTACTAAAAGTCGTTGGAACTATGATGACAGGGTTTGGAGGAGTGGCAAAAGTTATAGGAGCTATGATATCGCCTATCGGACTTGTTGTGATGGCAATTGCGGGACTGGCTGCAGGGTTTGCTTATTTGATGCAGACAAATGAGTCATTCCGCACCATAGTGACGTCAGTATGGGATACAGTGAGCGAAAAAATACAATCTGTAAAAGATATAGTGTCAGGAATTGATTTTGGCGGAATTTTTGATGGCTTGGTAACGCAGGTGAAAAGTTTTGCTCCGGCCTTGGACAGTGCGCTTTCAACGATAAAAATTATTGGAAGTACTCTGTTAGATGCGTTTTCCGGATTTTTCTCCGGATTAATGAGCGGGTTCTCCGGAGGGCTGACTTCGGCATCAGGGTTCGGATCAGGATTCCTTACAATCCTTGGATTGATTTCACCGCCCTTAAAAACCATTTTGATGCTGTTTCAGAATTTCGGACCGCAGATTGCTTCGATAGTATCCGCCGTAGGCAGCAGCCTTGTACCGGTTTTTACAACATTGGGCGAGACAATAGGAGGGGTAGCGAGTGCCGTTATGCCGGCAATTCAGAGCGCAATGGCAAATCTGGTGCCTGTGATTTCTCAAGTGTTTAGTAGTGCTGCTCAGATAGCTACAACCGTACTTCCGGTTATAGTGAATCTGATTAACCAGTTATCCCCGTTCCTGGTTCAGATTGCCTCTGTTCTGGGAGAAATATTTGCGTCGCTTTCTCCGATTATAGCCCAGCTTGTAAGCTCATTGCTCCCTGTAATAACAAATATTGTAACAGTTATAACAAATGTCATTAGTGCCGTTATGCCGGCTGTAATATCAATTCTGAATGTGATTATGAGCATTATACAGGCAATAGCACCAGTTATCATGGACATTTTATCGGTGGTTATTTCAACAGTATCCAATATTATATCAGCGATATCGCCTATTATATCTTTTGTTGGCACAGTAATAACGACAATTATGTCAATTATATCTCCGATTGTAACGTTTGTAGCGGACGTAATAGCATCGATTATACAGGTGATTGGAACAATAGTAGGAACGGTAAGCAAAGTATTCTCAACAGCATACAGCATCGCATCAAGTGCGTTTAGCAATATTTCGCAATTTATATCTTCGGCTATAAATACGATTGGAAGTGTTGTATCCACCCTTTCTTCAACATTCAGTAATATATTTAACAAGATTTATTCGATTGTATCATCTGTGATGGGCCGGGTGAGAAGCTTTATAACCGGTGTTTTTAACGGAATACAGTCCGCTTGGAATGGACTGACAGGATTTGTTTCAGGAGTATTCAGTGGCATCAGCAGTGCAGTACAGCAATTGGTGAGCTCCGTGACGGGATTTATAAACGGTGTGATCGGAGGAATTAACTCGGCAATAGGGCTGATTAATAAAATTCCAGGGGTCAGCATCGGCACAATCCCTTATTTGGCAAATGGAACTAATAACTGGCAGGGCGGTTTCGCTTACATGAACGAGGGTGGCCGAGGGGAATTAACATATCTTCCGAATGGTGCTCAGGTGATTCCACATGACATATCTGTGAAGTATGCAAAAGAATCTGCAAGAGCCAATGTTTCAGCAGCTGAGCCGGTTGATATGAACGCTCTGGGAGACTATATCGTATCAGCGATGATAGAGTATGGGAATAGGCAGGGACAGGCTATTGAAAAAGGTATTAGTAATATGGGCGTATATTTTGAACGCCGTCCATTTGGCAGGGTGATTGCAGATATGGGATTTCAGAGAGGGTGATTTGTATGGATTTTTACTATATAAATGGTAGTGTCAAATAAGTTATGAAAAAATGAAGCCTAAAAAATAGGCTCAGATT
>ERZ1643247.2169-NODE-2169-length-16104-cov-14.843729_pt1 | contig 16104 bp, 14 predicted proteins | sample MGYA00579264_ERZ1643247 | MGnify/ENA primary metagenome ERZ1643247 (study PRJEB29033, sample SAMEA4952262) | chicken gut metagenome | biome: Broiler Chicken; feature: Gastrointestinal Tract; material: Caecum | place: Ireland | collected 2018 | study: Broiler... | reverse complement strand
TGTTTCTTATCAAAGAAGAATTTTTCCCATAGACACAGAAAATTTTACGCCCTCCCATAGTATATACAAAAATGCCTCTTCACTGGAACATTACCAGTAGAGAGGCATTTTTGTATCTGCAAGATTAGACCATAATTTCCGTCCCGTCCTTCATGGTGAAACGGATGTCATCCTTAGTGTAGACCGTCACGTATTCCACCATGCCGTGCCAGAAAAAGGCATCATAGTCCGTGATTGGCTCTTTTCGTTCTTCGAGGATTGCAAGGTAATGCTCGATAGATTTATGGTAGGAACTCTTGTCGTGGATTTCTTTTTCTACTTCGTCAAGGCGGCTCTTTGCTTTCTCATACCGAGCAGAGAGGGTTTCGTACTCTTTGTTGTAGTCAACCTGGTTCTGCGCAACATGGGCGTTCTGGTAAATGCCGTCCTGAATCAGCCCTGCGACGATGTTAAGCTCATCGGTCAGTTCTGCTTTCTCATGTTCAAGAGCGGATGTGTCAAAGACCGTTTCCTTAATAATGCGAAAGGTGTCGATGACAGTGTTCTTATCGGCGAGCGCTTTATTTGCGGCTGATATGAATGCGGCTTTGATTTCTTCATCCGTCAGATGCGGCGTGGAGCATTTCTCGCCTCCATACTTGTGATTGCACTGCCAGATGACTTTGCGGTATTTATCCGTGCTGTGCCATACCTTTGAACCATACCAGGAGCCACACTTCCCGCATTTAATCTTGCCGGAGAAATCATGGACTCCGCTGTGCCTGTTCTTTCAGGAGGAGCGCCTTTCAAGCTCTATCTGCACCCGGTCAAAAACGACAGGGTCTATAATGGCTTCATGATCGCGCTCCACATAGTATTGCGGAATCTCACCTTCATTGATTTTTGTTTTCTTTGTGAGGTAGTCCACAGTGTAGGTTTTTTGCAAAAGGGCATCGCCCTTGTACTTCTCGTTGGAGAGAATCCGCTTGACCGTTGCTATTTACTTGTGACCGTCACATTGGCTCGAGCCACCTCTGCGCGCCGAGGTGAACCGCTATGTCGGTGGGCAGTTTTACGCCGTACCCAGGGCAAGTTGTTCAGTTATCGTTGGCTATCAATTCCAAATCTCCAAAGACCTCGCCGTAGTAGCAGGGGCTCAAGTCGTCAAAATTCGTCGCATCGTATCTTTGAAACACTGACCTCGCCACATCCGCTCCGTATGTCCCGCATACCTCGCTGGCAGCATTTTCGATATTGATGCGCCACATTTTCTTCTCATCATATGACATTTATTTTCACCTCCCTAATCGTGTATTTAAGTCTGTTTACATGTATCTGTAAACTTGAAAGCCCATCTACTCTTGATTTTGCCTGAAAAATGGTGTATAATAATTTTAGGCGTCTGTTTTTGCCTTTTTCACTGGGCTGATATTATTATCAATCTGGCGTTAGGTACTGGAAAACTGGTAAGGAGAGACAAATCAGGTACAGTAGGTACAGAATCAGGTACTGGAGGCGATGGGTATCAAGAGCAATGCATTTTTAGGAAAGTTGTATGGCTTTCTGGTTAATCAGAAGAATCAGGGGGTCTATATCATTCGGTTCTTCAATGCCGCTGGGAGCAGCTATTTCACGCTCCCCGCAAACAAACAGCATCAGACAAACGAGTACCTTGAAAATGAAAGGCACTATGCGAAGGATCGTGTTTTGACAGACGAGATCAAGGCGAGTTTTGCTAACCCTATAAACCTCGAGGACCTTACCCAGTTTATTTCTGATAATCTGGATACAAACAGGTTGACTTCTTGCATGGTAGAGTTTGGCATTCCCACGGGAGTCGAGGCGGATAAAAAGAAATTCGCAAAAGCTCTATCTGTGCAGTTCGGTCATTTTGTGATTAGCGCAGAGTCAGACATCAACAACGATGTGTGGCAGATATACCAGTCGCTTTTAAATGGCAAGGATGTAAATCCGAGAGATATAAGGGGACCACGGTATTTTGGAGATGCCGCAGTAGTTTTTTCGGGGAGCAAGCAAATTGCTGCAAGTTGCTATGAAAGGCTTCATTATGTGTGGTCTATCCAGAATCGAGGGAACCAAGAGTGGCATGGACGTAAACTTGTGTTAGTGAATGCAGATGAGATATACCCGGAAATAATGCAGACGGTTATTACGATACCTGATACTAGGCCGAATGAGACAATAAAAATAGCCACCGACATAAATGCCGGAGGCTTTGAAGGAAAGTTTGATTGCAAATGGGAAATGCAGGATGCTGATGGAGAGAACTGTTTTCCGAATTATACATGGGATTTCAATATACAAATATGTGTGACATTCATGGAGGTAGATAGCTGATGAATGAAAGAGAAAAATGGTCAACACTGAAAGACGTGCAAGAATATCTTGGAGTCGGACGCGAAAGCATACTCCAATGGATCAACAAGCGCAATATGCCTGCCTACAAGGTCGGCAGACTTTGGAAGTTCAAACTATCGGAAGTGGACGACTGGATTCGTTCCGGCGGAGCTGCCGATGAAAAGTTAGATGTAAATAGCGAAGAAGAGACGGAATAAGACCGTTTTATGGTATAGATCGTTTGATACGATAATATAGGCACACCGTTGCCGAATCGATGCGAAAGGAAAAGAAGAATCATGGACAATCAGGTGCATAATCAAATTGTAAGCTTTATATGGGGAATTGCGGACGACTGTTTGCGTGACGTGTATGTACGTGGTAAGTATCGCGATGTCATCCTGCCGATGACAGTCATCAGACGTCTGGATGCCCTGTTGGAGGACAGCAAAGAAGCCGTCCTTGATATGAAGAAGAAACTGGATGTAGCAGGGATTGACAATCAATGGCCAGCTCTGTGCAATGCTGCGGGACAGGCATTTTGCAATGCCTCGCCGTTCCGTTTGCGTGACCTCACCAGCCGTGCTAAGAAGCAGACCTTGAAGACAGACTTTGAGGCTTACCTTGACGGTTTCTCCCCGAACGTGCAGGAGATTTTGGAGAAGTTCAAGTTCCGTAATCAAATCGACACCATGATTGAGGCAGATATTCTCGGTGCGGTCATCGAAAAGTTCATCTCTCCGGACATTAACCTTTCTCCGAATCCTGTATATAAGGATGATGCCAAGACCATCGTTAAACATCCCGGTCTGGACAACCACGGCATGGGCACTATTTTTGAAGAGCTTATTCGCCGTTTCAATGAAGAAAATAATGAGGAAGCCGGAGAACACTGGACTCCCCGTGATGTAGTGGAGCTGATGGCAGACCTTGTATTTATCCCGGTTGCGGATCAGATCAAGGACGCCACTTATTCCTGTTATGATGGGGCCTGTGGCACGGGCGGAATGCTCACGGTTGCACAGGAACGGCTTTTAACTCTGGCACAGCGCCGTGGTAAGAACGTTTCCATTCACCTTTTCGGTCAGGAGATCAACCCGGAGACCTATGCTATCGCAAAGGCCGACCTTCTTCTTAAAGGCGATGGCGATCAAGCAGAGCACATCAGCTACGGCTCCACACTGTCCCTGGACGGAAACGCCACCAGGCAGTTTGACTTCATGCTGTCTAATCCACCTTACGGCAAGAGCTGGAAAACCGATGCCGAGAAAATGGGCGGAAAGAAAGACATTCTTGACAGCCGTTTTAATGCCTACCTTGAAGGCGGCGAGCAGCTTGCTATGATTCCAAGAACGAGTGATGGACAGCTTCTTTTCCTATTGAACAATGTGGCAAAGATGAAGAAGGATACGCCGCTTGGCAGTCGTATAGCAGAAGTTCATAATGGTTCTTCACTATTCACAGGTGACGCTGGAAGTGGTGAGAGCAATGCAAGAAGGTATCTAATCGAAAACGACTATGTTGAAGCCATCATTGCGCTGCCACTGAAAATGTTTTACAACACAGGATTAGGAACCTTTATATGGGTTCTTTCAAATAAGAAGGCCGAGAATAGAAAAGGCAAAATTCAGTTGATTGATGCGACTGAAATAAAATCAGCCCTTGATAAAAACATGGGGCAAAAAAACTGTGAGCTTACTTCCGAACTACGAAAGGAAATCGTCCGTATTTTTATGGAGATGGAAGAAAGCGAAATCAGTAAAGTTTTTAACAACAGCGACTTTGGGTATTGGAAAGTCTGGATTCTTCAGCCGTTACTCGATGAAGAAGGAAAGCCCCAGAAAGATAAGAAAGGTCGAATCATCCCTGACAAGGCTAAGACAGAAACAGAGCTAATCCCATTTACTTATGAGGGTGGCATTGAAGGATATATGGAAAAAGAGGTTAGGCCATATACTCCTTATGCATGGATTGATGATAAAAAAACGACCATCGGATATGAACTCGGTTTTACAAAATACTTTTTCCATCCTCGTGAGATGAGGGATCGAGAATCCATTGCGAGTGAAATAAGGGACGTTGAAGCTCAATTGTCCGGAATGTTGGAGGCAGTTTTATTATGATGATCACAGAGCAAAACAAGGCATATCCTGCCTATATTGAAACTGGAATTGATTGGATACCTCGAATCCCTAGCGGATGGCAGATGAAAAAAATAAACGACCTTTTTATTGAAAGAAAGGAAAAGGTATCAGATTGTGATTATCCACCGCTTTCTGTTACGAAATTTGGTGTGCTGCCGCAGCTTGACACTGCGGTGAAAACAAAAGATGGTGATAACAGGAAGAAGGTTTGTGCTGGCGATTTTGTTATCAACAGCCGCTCAGACCGTCGTGGATCAAGCGGCATTTCACCGCTGGACGGTTCTGTCTCTCTAATTAACATCATTCTGCAGCCCCGTGAAGGGACCAGTTATTACTACCATTACCTGTTGAGAAGCCATACGTTTATTGAAGAATTCTATCGCAACGGTAGAGGGATTGTCGCTGACTTGTGGACAACAAGATACAGCGAAATGAAAAATATTTGGGTGCCTTGCCCTCCAGAAGATGAACAACTGGCAATCGTTCATTTTCTTGATTGGAAAAAGTCTGTATTCAACAGCATTATTCCTGAAAAGGCTATAACAAAAGGAAACATTATTGCAAGCAGTCAATCTTTGTTGTCACGTGAGATGACGTTGATTGATGAATATCGCACTCGACTATTTTCTGATGTCGTTACTGGTGCGATAGATATCAGAGACGTCACTGTGCCGGAATTTCAGGCCGTAAATGATCTTGAGGATCTTGAAACGTCAGAGAGAGACGACGATGATATGCCGGTTGAGGAGGAATGATTATGGCTTTTACCAACACCAGAGAAGAAGGGCTGGAAGCCTTAATTGTAAAGTGGCTTGTTGAGCAGAATGGCTACGAGCAAGGCAACAATTCCGATTATAACAAGGAGTATGCCATTGATGAGACGCGCCTGTTCCGCTTTCTACAGGAAACGCAGCCCTCGCAGATGGACAAGCTGGGAGTGTTCAAATCAGAACAGAAAAAGAGGCAGTTTCTAAACCGCTTGCAGGGCGAACTCGCAAAGCGCGGTATCATTGATGTTTTGCGTAACGGCATCAAGGTTTACCCGGCTGACCTCATCATGTTCTATCTGACGCCAAGCGAGAATAACACGAAAGCGAAGGAGATGTGGGAAAAGAACATCTTTAGCGTGACACGGCAGCTCCGCTATTCTATCGATGCTTCAAAGCTTGCTCTCGATATGTGCGTGTTCATCAACGGCCTGCCCGTCATTACCTTTGAACTGAAGAATCAGCTGACAAAGCAGAATGTGGACGATGCTGTGGAGCAGTACAAGACCGACCGCGATCCGAGAGAGCTACTGTTTTTCTTCAAACGTTGCATGGTGCATTTCGCCGTGGACGATGCCCGTATCAAGTTCTGCACGAAACTGGCGGGCAAGGACAGCTGGTTCCTGCCGTTTGACAAAGGATACAACGACGGAGCGGGAAATCCTCCGAATCCCAATGGTATTATGACCGACTACCTTTGGAAGGACATCCTCACGAAAGAGAAGCTGACGCTCATCGTTGAGAACTATGCCCAAGTGGTCATAGAGGTCGATGAAGAGACAAAGAAGAAAAAGGAAAAGCAGATATTCCCGCGTTACCATCAGCTGGACGTGGTAACGAAGCTCCTCGCCGATGTCAAGGAGAATGGCGTTGGTCAGAAATATCTGATCCAGCACAGCGCAGGCAGCGGAAAGTCCAATTCCATCGCCTGGCTTGCCCATCAGTTGATTGGGCTTGAGCAGGACGGACGTCCGATGCTCGACTCCGTTATCGTGGTCACTGATCGCCGTATTCTGGACAAGCAGATTAGAGATACCATTAAACAGTTCATGCAAGTCAGCAACACCGTGGCATGGGCGGAGCACTCCGGCGACCTGACAAAAGCTATCACAGACGGAAAACGAATCATCGTTACCACGATTGAGAAGTTCCCGTACATTGTTCCGCAGATTGGAGCCGACCATGTGAATAACCGTTTTGCCATCATTATTGACGAGGCGCATTCTGGTCAGAGCGGGCGGAACTCGGCGCAGATGAACCTGGCCTTGTCCGGGCTTGCCTCCGATGATGAGATGGACAACGAGGACAAAATCAATGCTATGATGGAAGGTCGCAAGCTGCTGAACAATGCCAGCTACTTCGCATTTACTGCTACACCGAAGAATAAGACCTTGGAAACCTTCGGTGTGCCATATCAGGATGGTGAGGATATCAAGCATAGACCTTTCCATGTTTATACGATGAAGCAGGCTATTCAGGAAGGATTCATCCTGGATGTGTTGCAGAACTACACGCCTATCGACAGCTTCTATAAATTGATGAAGACTGTCGAGGACGATCCGATGTTCGACAAAAAACGTGCTCAGAAGAAACTCCGCAATTTCGTGGAGAGCGACAGCTATACAATAGGGAAAAAGGCTGCCATGATGGTTGACCACTTCCATGAGCAGGTTATCGCCAAGGGTAAAATCGGTGGTCAAGCTCGTGCAATGGTGGTTACTGCCAGCATTCCGCGCTGTATCGAATATTACTACGCAATCAACAAGTGCCTCTCCGAAAGGCATAGCCCATATAAAACCATTATTGCCTTTTCTGGTGAGTGTAAATATAACGGGCAGGAACCGCCGCTGACATCGGCTGGCTTGAACGGCTTCCCGGATGCGAAGATTCCGAAGACTTTTAAGGCAGACCCGTACCGCATTCTCATAGTTGCGGATATGTTCCAGACGGGCTTTGACGAGCCTCTGCTCCATACAATGTATGTGGATAAGATGCTCTACGATATCAAGGCGGTACAGACCCTTTCGAGACTGAACCGCTGCCATTCGAAAAAGTACGACACCTTCGTGCTTGACTTTGCGAACAAGCCGGAAATCATCGAGGAGTCTTTCTCACGCTATTATCGCACCACGATTTTGTCGGGAGAGACAGATCCGAACAAGCTCTATGACCTCGTGGCAACGATGGAGGAATACCAGGTATATTCTGAAGAAGATGTGGAGCGTTTGGTCAACCTCTATTTGGACGGTGCAGACCGTGACAAGCTCGACCCTACTCTGGACGCCTGCACAGCCATTTATAAGCAGCTTGAAACGGACGACCAGATCAAGTTCAAGAGTTTGGCGAAAGCGTTCTGCCGTACATACGGTTTCCTTGGCGCAATTTTACCTTACGGCAATGCAGATTGGGAGCGGCTTTCTATCTTCCTTAACCTGTTGATACCGAAATTGCCGTCTCCTCGCGAGGACGATCTGTCGCAGGGTATTCTCGAAGCAATCGATCTGGAAAGCTATCGCAACGAGGCTCGTGAATCCATGTCCATCAAACTGGAGGATTCTGACTCCGAGGTTGCGCCTGTTCCCACGGGAAAGGTCGGTCATATTGTCGAGCCGGAGATGGATCTGCTTTCCGTCATTCTGTCCGACTTCAATGATATGTTCGGCAACATCAACTGGAACGATGCGGATAACGTGCGTAGGCAAATTCTCGAAATTCCCGCAATGGTGTCCAAGGATGAAAAATATCAGAATGCCATGAAGAATTCCGATGAGCAAAGCGCAAGGCTTGAAAGCGAGAGGGCTTTGCAGCAGGTTATTTTCGCTATCATGGCGGATAATATGGAGTTGTTTAAGCAGTTCCAGGATAATCCGTCCTTTAAGAAATGGCTGTCAGACCTTGTATTCAATCTTACCTACAACAAGGAAGGAAGGCCTTATGAAGTTCCGCAGCAGGAGCATAAAACAGCCATATATGATTTTGAACCATGGCAGGAAACGCTGATGGTAGCAGAAGACCCTGTGCCGTATGGCAAAAAGGATGACGAAGAATAACGGTGATACTGAACCGTATAGATTCAAATTATAGGGTAGATGAATGGAGGCGTAGCAGTAATGAGTAATTTAATAGGAAAAACAGTACCGGGAACCGGGATGGACAAAATCTTCAAAGAAGTCCAGCATCAAGAAACACTCGGTCTGAACAACCCGGAACAACTGCGCCTTTTTCATCTCAATGTAAGCAATAATCGGTTTGTTTTTGCGAGCCTTGAGGATTATTTGACGGATATTGTCAGTGAATATGTTTTTTCGAGAGTGCAGGTGCAAAAACTCACAGACCCAAAGTCAGGAAATAATCCCAGAAGTATCGGACTCAAGGCTCTGCGCATCATGAAAAAGAATGGTGCTGCTGACCAGAAAGGTACGGGGAACGAACTGGGAGAAATTCTTCTCTATGCTTTCCTCGAAGAAAAGCTCGGTGCGTATAAGATCTTCAGCAAGGTTGAACTGAATTCTGCCACCACACCTTTCGGAAAAGAAAGCGACAGCGTCCATCTGTTATCTCTTGGCGATATCGCAGGGATGACGTGCTATCAGACGGTTTTCGGAACGTCAAACATTAAGGGGAGAATTAAAGAGGCAATCGACAAGGCCTTTGAGACTATTGTTCGGATTGAAAATGAAACTGGAGAGGGAATTCGGATTGTTTCCAGCCCAACGCTTGAAGAATCGTTCGAGTCGGAGATGCTGCAACAAGTTATCAGAGCAATAATGCCGGAACCAGGATCAGACGTGGTCAGCAATAATGCCTACGGTGTGTTCCTGGGATATTCACTCGGACTCGATCCAAGCACACGAGGCAATATAGAGTTTCTTCGCGCGCTTGATAAGAAAATGGAGTCTGATATAAAGAACCATGCAAGCTACATAGCGGACAAGATAAAGACCCTGGGACTTGATTCGCACTCGTTCTACTTCTATATTGTGCCGTTTAATGATGCAGAGGCGGATAAAAAGCAAATCATGGAAAACTTGATGATGTAACGACGGAGGTGGTATGAAATGAGCGAAAACAAAATAAAGCTCGGAGATGCCATTTTTGCCAGCATCGAGAGAAATGCGTACCTGGGCGACCTGTATGCGAAACTCCTCAAAGGTTACGGCATGAAGATTTACAATTTGAATCAAAATCAGAAGCCGTTTACGAACAAGGAGAAAATCGATATTTTACGGTTTGCCGATCTGCTGTCAAAATCCAACGATCCGAACCACTCGGACAGGCACAAGATATGGGCGCAGGAAATCGTCATCCTGATGGGTGAGCTTTACGGGGATGATCCTGCAGTACGGATATATGCAGGGAACGTCTACTCAAGCGTAGGTAATCACAAGGGCATCGAGCACATTAATCCTTCCCATTTAGAGGTTTCTGTGCTGGAGCAGATTTTTGCCGAATATCGTAGCGACCTTCTTACCATACCAGCAGAGCCGAGCGAGAAGTTCTTCGGTGAGCAGAAAACGGCCTACGATCACCTCGCAGACGATTTCTTCAGCTATTCCGCTCCGACATCTATGGGAAAGTCCTTTATTATGAGGATGTTCATCAAAGACGAAATCATGCACGGCGCAACGAAGAACTACGCCCTGATTGTTCCAACGAAAGCGCTCATAAACGAAGTCCGCGCAAAAATCATAACCGACCTTGGGGGAGAAAAGAACACAGAGCGCATTAATTATCTGAAAAAGCACGACTACACTGTAGTGACCGCCGCAAGCGACATCGCGCTGGAGGAGAAGCATAATTTTATCTTTGTTATGACACCAGAGCGTCTTCTCTACCTGCTGATTGCCAATCAGGACGTGAGGATAGACTACCTGTTCATTGACGAGGCACACAAACTTTCAGGCAAGAACAGCCGTGCGCCTTTCTACTACAAAGTAGTGGATATGCTTCTGCAGCAAAAACCGCAGACGCATTTTGTATTTGCATCGCCTAATATTCCGAACCCAAGAGTCTATCTCAGAATGATGACTCAGGCTGAGGCTGGAGATGATAGCGCTCTTGCGATTTCGTATTCACCTGTTGTTCAGATTAAATTTCTCGTTGATCTCCAGAACGGGAAGATTGATGTATATAACGAACACGACATCTGTGGACAAAAAAGAATCCAGGTTGCAAATGTAAAAAACGGAAATATTGGTCTGAATGATTTTTTGATGGTACTCGAATCAAAGAATAGAGAGATACCGAAAGAGCAGAGAAAGCAAAGCATTATCTATTACAATGGGCGCGATAAGGCAGTAAAAGCCGCCCGCAGATTTGCCGATGCGATTGAAAGCTGGGGAGTCAAGAATGACCCTCTTCTTGAAGCTCTGTCAAAAGACATTCAGCAGGAAGTGCATGACGAGTATTACCTTGCAAAAATGGTTCGCCAAGGAATCGCCTATCACATTGGATATCTACCGGCATCCATTCGTGCGAGGATAGAGGACTTGTTCCAAGCTGGAAATATAACTGTTATGTTCTGCACCAGTACGTTGTTGGAGGGAGTCAATCTGCCCGCCGATAACCTTTTTATAATGGATAACAAGATTGCTCTCAGCGAAATGAATCCGGTAGACTTCCGAAATCTTATCGGACGAGTAGGAAGAATCAGCTTTAACCTTTATGGGAACGTTTTCTTCGTTTCCGAAAAGGACAGCAAGGTAAGCTCTGAGGACTATGTGCAAATGCTACAGCAGGATATACCGGAGCAGACACTTTCCATCTCGACAGATCCTAAGGTTCTTAAACGGGTAGAAAAGAAATATGTCGCAGAAATACTGAAAAGTGGCGAGTCAGAAATACCCAAGCGGGTAAACCAAAACGGAGAGGCACTGCAATCGGAAGAATCATATGTCATGATGAGGAAGTTTGCGCTTATTCTCCAACGGGACATCGTCAATGACAGAGACAGCCTTGTTCGCAGGGAATTTCGTGAGTTTTTAACTCCATCTGATGAGGAGAACATCAGAGCTGCGTTTAAAGATAAACCTATTGCTCCAGATGATGATATAAATACATCCGTGGACCAGACAAAACGTTTGATTGCCGCAATAAAGAGGCAGAACAACCCTCTCCATTATCCTGACCTTGTGAACGGAAAGTTTGTGTATCAGGACGTGCTTGACTTCCTCGATGAACTGAGTAGTGTTTTCCGCTGGGACATCTATGAGTCCGGCACACTCGGAAAGCCTACGCTCCGTAAATGGTATGCGGTTATCCTATGCCAATGGATGGAAGGCGGTGGCTTGAAATTCATCATGGACAGAGCATTAAATTATCACAGGGACAATCCATATCCATTTTGGATTAACAAATACGAACCGCCGACGACGTACAATCCGCGATCCTTGGATCACCATAATATCGTTTTTGCGGATACGCTTGAGGTTATAGAGAACATCGTTCTATTCAGCATCTCGAATTACTTTCTGCGGTTCTCAAATGAGTATCGCAAAATTAAAGGCGATGCTGCCTTGGATAGGAATAATTGGTACGAGTATGTTGAATATGGCACGACAAATCCTTTGACCATACTTCTACAAAGAAACGGATTCACCAGGGAATCTGCACGGTTTGTCAAGGAACATCCAGAGTATGTGGAGAAGGACGGCAGTACCGGTGCTTTGAAATTAAAAGCATCTTTAGCTTCATGTGGAAACAAAAATGTGGAGAATGAAGTTGTCTACATAAGGCAGAACGCTCCAGATATATTTACACATACTGAACAGCCACAGTAAACCTTTCAGCGTTTACACACTTTTCAGCGATAGCCGTACATTTTAGCGATAGCAGAAATCTCAAAGGAAGGAGGGTGCAAAATGGCAATGGCGCAGACAGCTTTCAGAACAAGACCGTCTTTCTACCGTCACAGCATGGCAGAGGCAAGATGGTCGCACAGAGCAGAAAAGCCTTTATTTCAAGCCTTTTTCTGCCCTTCTTCCTTGAAAATCACAGACTGGCTTTGTATCAAAGACGGAACTACGATAGAAGCGGCGGAAGGAAGCGGGGGAGTGTTTACGAGGGTGATCGAGAAGTATTATAAGGGGAGACGGGATCGAAAGACGGTGGAGATATTGGGGAAAGAATGAGAGGAGAGTCTAAAGAGAGGGCGGCTGGAAATGAAAACAGTATTTTTACATGGCCTGGGGCAGACAGCGCATGACTGGGATGCAGTGCTGAGCCAGACGTCATTGCCGGACGTGGATTGTCCGGAGCTGTCTGCACTGCCGGAGGGGAAACTGACATATACCGGACTGCGGACAGGTTTTGAAAAACGATATACAGATGTGAAAGAAGCTTTCCGAATATGTGGTCTTTCGCTTGGCGCAGTGCTTGCTCTTGATTATGCGATCCACCACAAAGGAAAAGTAGATTCACTGATTTTGATCGGAGTGCAGTATAAGACACCTGCTCTGCTGATAGATTTTCAGAATTTCATATTTCGTTGTATGCCTGAAAAAGTTTTTTCGGATATGGGTGTTTCAAAACAGGATATGATCCGGTTGTGTCATTCCATGCGTTCTTTGGATTTTACCGCCAGACTAAGAGAGGTCAGCTGTCCGGTGAAGATCCTCTGCGGAGAAAAGGACAGGGCGAATTTGAAAGCCTCAAGACAGCTTAGCGAGCTTCTGCCACAGGCAGAATTACACATTATTCCGGGTGCAGGACATGAGATTAATAAATGTGCGCCGGAGACGATAGCCGATATACTTAATAGCTGATCAGAAGAAAAAGGAGAATAAGAAAAACAGGAGAAAAATAGGATGCCCGCATTGTTTGGAAAATGAAACATGCAGGCATCTTATTTACTATAATATGATTTAGTAAAACATAATTGACAAAAATAAATGTGAGTGATATATTGAGGGTAATATATCACATATGGAGGCAGAAGAATGTTTATTGGAAGAGAGCGTGAGCTGGATTCACTGAATCAATTATATACCTCTGATAAGTTTGAATTTGCGGTGATCTACGGACGGCGCCGTGTTGGGAAGACTGCGCTTATCAATGAGTTCATAAAAGATAAAAAGGCAATCTACTTTATGGGCGTGGAAAGTAATGAAAAACAGAATCTTGAGAACTTCAGCAGAAATATTCTGGAGTATAAAACAGGGCTCCAGGCAGACACAGCCTTTCTTACATTTCAGGCGGCGCTGGAGTATGTGTTTAAGCTGGCTGAAAATGAGAGGCTGATCCTTGCGATCGATGAGTATCCTTATGTGGCGCGTTCTTCCAAAAGTCTTGCCTCTACGATCCAGCTTCTGGTTGATAAATATAAAAAAAATTCCGGGCTGATGTTGATACTCTGCGGATCGTCCATGTCATATATGGAAGATCAGGTTCTTGCATACAAAGCTCCTTTGTATGGCAGACGGACAGCTCAGATGAAAATTCAGCCCTTTGATTTTGCGGATACCTGTCGGTATTTCAAAAATTTTTCCGATGAAGATAAAGCGCTGATTTACGGTATCGTGGGCGGAACTCCCCAGTATCTGCTCCAGATGGATGACGGATTAAGCGTAGAGGATAATATAAAAAACACATTCCTGAATCCAATCTCTTCTCTGTTTGAAGAGCCGGAAAATCTGCTGAAACAGGAGGTAAGAGAGCCGGCTCTGTACAATGCGATCATTACCGCAATTGCCACCGGCGCTTCCCGGATGGCTGAGATTTCTTCGAAAGTGGGAGAGGATACGAGTGTATGTTCTACTTACCTGAGAAATCTGATCAATCTGGGTATTGTGCAAAAAGAGACACCATATGGCGAAAAAGCCTCTCGAAAGTCGATCTATACAATTGATGACAATATGTTTCGATTCTGGTTTCGGTTCGTACCGGAAAACAGTTCGATTATCGCACGAGGCGCTGCGGATCTGGCATACAAACGGATCGAACCGCATCTGCCGGATTATATGGGAAAAGTTTTTGAAGAAATCTGTAAGCAGTACCTCTGGCGGCTTTTGTTAAACGGAGAGTCTCCGGTAGAGTTCAAGGATCTGGGACGCTGGTGGGGAACTGATCCGGTTACGCGCATTCAGACAGAGATTGATATTATGGGAGAGCAGGACTATGAAACTGCTCTGTTTGGAGAGTGCAAGTGGACGAATGAGAAAGTAGATACCGGAGTGTTGGATAAGCTTGTGAAGCGAAGTCAGATGTTCCATTATAGAAAAGTGTGGCTGTATCTGTTCGGGAAGAATGGATTTACGGAAGGGTGCAGGCGAAGGGCTGAGGAGATGGGGAATGTGGTGCTGGTCACTTATAGTGATATTTTGGAATAAAATGATTCATGAAATGATTTAAATAGCAGTGTTTTTTCAGAATTGACGAATAATATTTGTTACTTTCAAGTTACAGCAAGATGTAGTGAGTAAGCGATACAGATGGATAAAACTGGTTTCAGGCGGATAGGAGTACAATATATGTGTGAAAAAATAGATGTCTTAGGTCGGGACAGTTTTGTAAATAATGTTAAAAGAGTAGTTGATATTATTTCAGACAGTAAAAAAGGATGTTGTTTTTCCATAAATGGTAAATGGGGAAGCGGAAAAAGTTTTGTATTGGAGCTTTTGGAAAAGGAATTAAAGATTTGGCAGTCGGAAGAAACATGCGATAATAAATATCTTGTTTTTCATTATGACTGTTGGAAGTATGATTATTATGATGAACCGATTATTTCTATAGTTTCAGCTATGTTGGAAGAAACAAATAAGGAACTTCAACTCTTTGAGAATGTTGATACAGATATTAAAAATATTTGGAAAACAACTAAGGATATCTTATTAGAAATAGCCGGTAATTTATGCAAGAATAAAATAGGAATTGACCTTGTAAAAGTTATAAATCAAGATCTCATACAGAATAGCATTCCAGAGTTTGATGAACTTTATGGATTTAAAAAGGCTTTAGAGCATACGCGGGAGCAGATGGGGAAAATAGCCAAAAGTAAAACTATGGTAATTGTTGTAGATGAGTTAGACAGATGCCTGCCAAATTATTCAATTAAAATTTTGGAACGGCTGCACCATATATTTGACGGGGTGGATAATATTATTGTTATTCTATCAATTGATAAGGCTCAGTTGTCTAAATCTATTAAAGACATCTATGGCTATGAAGATGCGGATATTGATAAATGAAAAGCCTAATCCCCCAGCTATGCTGGGGAGAATGGAGTAAGCAGGAGCGTGTAAGATATCAATAAAAAGCCTCCTATGCTAAAATGAGAATGGTGTCGCAAGCCAAACTCAAAAATTAGTATAGGAGGCGGTCCAAAATGGACAATAAGAGTTTATCACACGTACGGTGGAAATGCCAATACCATATAGTTTTTATTCCGAAATACAGGAAGAAAGTACTGTATGGAAAGTTGAAAGCAGATGTAAGAGATATAATTTCTACATTATGCAGATATAAAGATGTAGAGATTATAGATGGCGCAGTATGCGAAGATCATATACATTTAAGCGTAGCTATTCCGCCCAAGTATAGTATTTCAAAATTTATGGGGTACTTAAAAGGAAAGAGTACGCTAATGATATATGATAGACATCCAGAATTGCAGAGCAAATGGGATAAAGCATTCTGGGCCAGAGGATATTACGTTTCAACAATTGGTAATATCACAGAAGATGCAATAAAGAAATATATAAGAGAGCAGGCAGAAGAATCGAGGAAAGAAGATTCAAGTAGTACCGCTTTATAAGCGGACCAGTGACAACGCTTGCGATACCCGCCCTTTTGGGCGCGCATGTAATCGGCCCTTATGAGGGCCAACCCAAACCACCACTTGAAGTGGTGGTTGTGACTTA
>ERZ1643247.2168-NODE-2168-length-16107-cov-4.962061_pt1 | contig 16107 bp, 10 predicted proteins | sample MGYA00579264_ERZ1643247 | MGnify/ENA primary metagenome ERZ1643247 (study PRJEB29033, sample SAMEA4952262) | chicken gut metagenome | biome: Broiler Chicken; feature: Gastrointestinal Tract; material: Caecum | place: Ireland | collected 2018 | study: Broiler... | reverse complement strand
AACCTCGCTTATCTATCACATTTTTAAAAGCGCAGGACTAAATGTGGGACTTGCCGGAAACATCGGTAAAAGCCTGGCATTGCAAGTGGCCGAAGAGAAACATGATTATTATGTAATCGAATTGAGTTCATTCCAGTTGGATAACATGTATAACTTCCGTGCCGATATCGCTGTATTGATGAACATTACGCCGGACCATCTGGACCGGTACGACCATTGTATGCAGAACTATATTAATGCAAAGTTTCGTATTACGCAGAATCAGACTTCGGAAGACGCGTTTATCTTCTGGAACGATGACCCTATCATCAAACGTGAACTGGACAAACATGGCATTCGTGCCCACCTCTATCCATTCTCGGCAATCAAAGAAGAAGGATCTATCGCCTATGTGGAAGACCATGAAGTAGTAATTACCGAACCGATCGCTTTCAATATGGAACAGGAACAGCTGGCCCTGACCGGCCAACACAATCTTTATAACTCTTTAGCCGCCGGTATCTCCGCCAACCTTGCCGGTATCACCAAAGAAGATATAAGGAAAGCGCTCAGTGACTTTCAGGGGGTAGAACACCGCCTGGAGAAGGTGGCACGCGTACGTGGCATTGATTTTATCAATGACTCCAAAGCAACCAATGTAAACTCTTGCTGGTATGCCTTGCAGAGTATGACTACTAAAACGGTATTGATTCTCGGAGGAAAAGACAAGGGAAACGATTATACGGAAATAGAAGAACTGGTACGGGAAAAATGCTCGGCACTGGTCTACCTGGGATTGCACAACGAAAAGCTTCATGAGTTTTTCGACCGTCTCGGACTCCCTGTAGCCGAAGTACAGACCGGCATGAAGGATGCCGTAGAAGCGGCTTACAAGCTGGCGAAAAAGGGCGAAACAGTATTGTTGAGTCCATGTTGCGCCTCCTTTGACCTTTTCAAGAGCTATGAAGACCGTGGCGAACAGTTTAAGAAGTATGTAAGAGAATTATAAAAATCAGAGTCCTGAGCCATAAAAGGTTCAGGCTCCGAAGAGCTAAAAACTTAAAGCAGTGGATCTATTAAAGAACATATTCAAAGGTGATAAGGTAATCTGGATTATTTTCCTTTGCCTCTGCCTCATCTCTATCATAGAGGTGTTTAGTGCTGCCAGTACGCTGACTTATAAAAGTGGCGACCACTGGGGACCCATCACACAACATTCCATCATCCTGATGGTAGGTGCGGTCGTAGTGGTCCTGATGCACAACATCCCTTATAAGTGGTTTCAGGTGTTTCCGGTTTTCCTCTACCCTATTTCGGTAGTATTGCTGGCTTTCGTAACTTTGATGGGAGTCATCACAGGTGACCGTGTGAACGGAGCCGCCCGCTGGATGAGTTTTATGGGGTTACAGTTCCAGCCTTCAGAACTGGCCAAGATGGCAGTAATCATCGCGGTTTCTTTCATTCTATCCAAAAAGCAGGATGATGAAGGGGCCAATCCGAAAGCTTTTAAGTATATCATGATACTGACCGGACTGGTATGTATGCTTATCGCTCCTGAAAACCTTTCGACAGCTATGCTGTTGTTCGGAGTAGTAGTATTGATGATGTTCATCGGACGTGTTGCATTCAAGAAGTTAGCCATGTTATTGGGCGGTCTGGCATTGGTTGGCTGTCTGGGAGCAGTATTTTTGCTGGCCATACCGAAAGATACCGACATCCCGTTCCTCCACCGGTTTGACACTTGGAAAAGTCGTATTACCAACTTTACGGAGAAAGAAGAAGTTCCGGCAGCCAAATTCGATATTGACAAAGATGCCCAGATAGCCCATGCACGCATTGCCATCGCTACCAGTAACGTGATAGGTAAGGCACCGGGAAATTCCATTCAGCGTGACTTCCTGAGCCAGGCATTCTCCGATTTCATCTTTGCCATTATCATTGAAGAGTTGGGGCTGGTAGGAGGCGCCTTTGTAGTCATACTCTACATCTGGCTATTGGTCCGGACAGGCCGAATCGCCCAAAAGTGCGAACGTACATTCCCGGCATTCCTCGTCATGGGTATTGCCTTGATGTTGGTATCACAAGCCATATTGAACATGATGGTAGCCGTCGGACTGTTTCCTGTAACAGGACAACCTTTACCGCTAATCAGTAAAGGAGGTACAAGTACACTGATCAACTGTGCCTACATCGGCATGATACTGAGTGTCAGCCGCTATACCGCTTATCTGGAAGAGAAAAAAGAAACTCCTGCTCCTCTGCTCACCCAGAGTGAAGGAAATGAGGCGATTGCAAGCGAGGCACAGACTGCGGCCGAACCTACAGCAGAGGTTTTAAACAGTGATGCTAAATTTGAAGAGTAATATGAATAAAGAAAATAATAAAGAAGGACAGGGTGATGCCTTAAGAGTCATCATCAGCGGTGGTGGTACCGGAGGGCATATCTTTCCGGCCGTATCCATTGCAAACGCCATAAAAGAGTTACGTCCCGATGCACAAATCCTGTTTGTAGGAGCCGAAGGCAGAATGGAAATGCAACGAGTACCGGATGCAGGCTATCAGATTATCGGATTGCCTGTAGCAGGATTCGATCGTAAACATCTGTGGAAAAATGTCGCCGTATTATTAAAATTGGTACGCAGCCAATGGAAAGCACGAAACATTATCCGGCAATTCCGTCCTCAGGTAGCAGTAGGAGTAGGCGGATATGCAAGCGGTCCTACTTTAAAAATGGCGGGAATGATGGGAGTACCTACTTTAATACAAGAGCAGAATTCATACGCCGGAGTAACCAATAAACTATTGGCACAGAAAGCACGAAGAATTTGTGTGGCGTATGACGGAATGGAGAAATTCTTTCCTGCCAATAAAATCATTATGACAGGTAACCCGGTACGTCAGAATCTGCTGGCGGAAAAACCGGAACGTGAACAGGCTATTCGTTCTTTCGGACTGAATCCGGAAAAGAAGACCATTCTGATTTTGGGTGGAAGCCTGGGGGCACGCACCATCAATAACACATTGATTGCGGGACTGCAACTGATTCGCCGGACTACAGACGTGCAGTTCATCTGGCAAACGGGAAAGATTTATCATCAACAAGTGACAGAAGCTGTAAAAGCAGCGGGAGAGATACCCAATCTGTTTGTAACGGACTTCATCAAAGATATGGCTGCCGCTTATGCTGCTGCCGACCTGGTTATTTCACGTGCCGGTGCAGGGTCTATTTCCGAGTTCTGCCTGCTGAATAAGCCCGTTATCCTGGTTCCGTCTCCTAATGTGGCAGAAGACCATCAGACCAAAAATGCTTTGGCTTTGGTGAATAAACAAGCAGCCATCTACGTAAAGGATGCGGAAGCAGAAAACAAACTATTACCGGTAGCACTGGAAACGATCGCCAATGCCGAGAAGCTGAGCGAACTCAGTGAAAACATTGCACACCTGGCTTTACCGGATTCTGCTGTCGTTATTGCAAAAGAAGTTATAAAATTAGCGCAACAATCATGAATATAGAAACGATTCAATCTGTATATTTTGTCGGGGCAGGCGGTATCGGAATGAGTGCCCTCGTCCGCTATTTTCTTTCTAAAGGAAAAGTAGTGGCAGGCTATGACCGTACTCCCAGTGAACTGACTCAACATCTTATAGAAGAAGGAGCACAGATCCATTACGAAGAGAATATCGATCTCATACCGGAGGCTTGCAAAGACAAAGCTACCACATTGGTAGTCCTGACCCCTGCCGTACCTCAGGAACATGCCGAATTAACTTACTTCCGTGATAATGGATTCGAAATACAGAAACGTGCACAAGTACTGGGCACCATTACCCGTTCCAGCAAAGGACTTTGTGTAGCCGGCACACATGGTAAAACCACTACCTCAACGATGACGGCCCACTTGTTTCATCAGTCACATGTAGGTTGTACTGCTTTTCTGGGAGGTATTTCCAAAAATTACGGAACGAATCTGCTACTCTCTTCAACCAGCCCTTATACGGTGATTGAAGCAGACGAATTTGACCGTTCATTCCATTGGTTGTCTCCTTATATGTCTGTCATTACCGCAACCGATCCGGATCATCTGGATATTTATGGCACCGAACAGGCTTATCTGGAAAGCTTTGAACACTACACCACACTGATTCAGCCCGGAGGAGCACTGATTATCCGCAAAGGCATTTCCCTACAGCCGAAAGTGAAAGAGGGAGTGAAGATATATACTTACTCACGTGACGAGGGAGACTTTCATGCTGAGAACATTCGCATCGGAAACGGAGAAATCTTCATTGACTTCGTAGGGCCTGACATTCGTATCGACAACATTCAGCTAGGAGTACCGGTAAGTATAAATATAGAGAATGGTGTCGCTGCGATGGCGCTTGCCCACCTTAACGGAGTCACACCTGAAGAGATCAAACAGGGAATGGCCAGTTTCCGGGGTGTGGACCGTCGGTTCGACTTTAAAATCAAGAATAACCGGATTGTATTCCTGAGTGACTACGCACATCATCCATCCGAGATTAAACAAAGCGTGATGTCCATGCGTGAGTTGTACCGGGACAAAAAGATCACTGCGGTTTTTCAGCCACACCTCTATACCCGTACCCGCGACTTCTACAAAGATTTTGCCGACAGTCTGTCTTTACTCGATGAAGTGATACTGGTAGATATCTATCCGGCGCGCGAGCAACCTATTCCGGGAGTAAGCAGCCGGCTGATATATGACAACCTACGTCCGGGTATTGAAAAAAGCATGTGCAAGAAAGAAGAAATACTCGATGTACTGAAAGCAAAACATATCGAAGTATTAATTACATTGGGAGCAGGAGACATAGACAACTATGTTCCGGGTATTTGTGACTTATTGTCCCGAAGAATGGTTCCTTCGGACAATTAATTTGTAAATCGTCAAAACAATAAATTTCCTTATGATAAAAAGAATTCTTCTGACCATCGTCATGTTACTTCTCATAGCCTACCTTGTAGCAGCTGTGACAGTGTTCAACGACAAACCTGCCCATCAGGTATGCCGTGACATGGAATTAGTGATCAAGGATACACTCAATGCCGGCTTCGTTACCAAGAACGAGGTGGCTGCCATCCTGCAGAAGAAAGGCATTTATCCCGTTGGAAAGAAAATGGACCGGGTACACACCAAAACATTGGAAAAAGAGTTGGATAAACATCCACTCATCAATGAAGCTCAATGCTATAAAACGCCAAACGGCAAAATTTGCGTGGAAGTAACCCAACGCGTACCGATTCTCCACATCATGAGCAGCAACGGTGAAAACTACTATTTGGATAACAAAGGAAAAATGATGCCGCCCGATGCAAAATGCGTAGCACACCGGGCAATTGTCACCGGAAATGTAGAAAAGTCGTTTGCAATGAAGGATTTATATAAGTTTGGTGTATTTTTGCAAAACAATCCGTTCTGGGAAGCCCAGATTGTACAGATTAACGTGCTGCCCGGAAAAGAAATCGAATTGGTTCCCCGGGTAGGCAATCATATTATCTATTTGGGTAAACTGGAACATTTTGAGGATAAACTGAAACGCTTGAAGACCTTTTACGAAAAAGGGCTCAACCAGGTAGGATGGAATAAGTATTCGCGTATCAGCCTGGAATTTGGAAATCAGATTATCTGCACAAAAAAGAAACAATAATTTGTAAACAGCTAAACGTACCTTTGTGTTAAAGAGATAAGTCTATAATACGAAAGGGAATAAAATAGGATTTTATATGGCAACAACAGATTTTATCGCCGCTATTGAACTGGGTTCATCGAAGATAGCCGGTATAGCCGGAAAGAAGAATAGTGATGGAAGTATACAGGTATTAGCTTATGCCAGGGAGGATTCGTCTTCTTTCATCCGGAAAGGAGTGATCTATAATCTGGATAAAACGGCACAAAGCCTGACTTCAATCATCAATAAACTGGAGGGGGCTCTCAATAACTCAATTGCCAAGATCTATGTGGGTATCGGCGGACAATCGCTCCGTACGGTGCGCAATGTGGTAAGTCGCGATCTTGAAGAAGAAACTATTATTTCTCAGGAACTGGTCGACTCAATCTGTGATGAGAACCTCGAGATACCACTGATTGATATGGATATACTGGACGTTGCTCCACAAGAATACAAAATAGGAAACAATCTTCAAGCCGACCCTGTCGGTGTAGCCGGAAGCCACATTGAAGGGCGTTTTCTGAATATTGTAGCACGTGCTTCGCTCAAGAAAAATCTGGAACGCTGCTTCGAACAGGCTAAAATAGAAATAGCAGACCTATTGATCTCACCTCTGGTTACTGCCGATGCAGTACTGACGGAAAGTGAAAGACGCTCCGGCTGCGCACTGATCGACTTTGGTGCCGACACATCTACCATTTCCATTTATAAGAATAATATCCTCCGCTTCCTCACTGTGCTGCCGCTAGGAGGCAACAGTATTACCCATGACCTCGTCTCTCTTCAGATGGAAGAAGAAGAGGCCGAACGTTTGAAAATCAGATATGGCAATGCTTTCTACGAAGAGGAAGAAGGCGAAGAACCTGCTACTTGCCAATTGGAAGACGGAAATAGAACGATAGAGTTAGGTAAACTGAATAATATCATCGAGGCACGTACCGAAGAGATTATCGCGAACGTATGGAATCAGATTCAACTTTCGGGATATGACGACAAACTTCTGGCCGGACTCATCATCACCGGAGGGGCCGCCAACCTGAAAGACCTGGACGAGGTTCTACGCAAACGGAGTAAAATAGAGAAGGTGAGAAACGCACGTTTCGTACGCAATACCATCCATGCAGACGAAGACGTTGTGAAGAAAGACGGTACACAAAACACCTTATTCGGACTGCTTATTGCGGGCAACGAAAACTGTTGTTTATTGGAAACACCCGCTCCACAGCCGCATATACAACCTCAGCCCCAGCCCGAACCGGTGAACATGTTTGAAGAAGACGAAAGTCTGAAGGAACAGGAAGCCGCTGCCCGCGCTGCCAAGAAGAAGAAAGAAGAAGAAGAGAAAAAGCGGAAAGAAGAAGAAAAGCAACGCAAGCTGGAAGAGAAGAAAAGAAGGGAAGAAGAGAGAAGAAATAAACCTAACTGGTTTAAATCGACTTTCGACAAGCTCTCTAATGAAATTTTCTCTGACGAAGATATGAAATAAAGTGATAATTCATAATACAATATAATATGGACGAGATAGTACAATTCGATTTCCCTACAGATTCACCGAAAATCATCAAAGTGATTGGTGTAGGAGGTGGTGGAGGTAACGCCGTCAACCACATGTACCGGGAAGGCATACACGACGTAACATTCGTTCTCTGCAATACCGACAACCAAGCATTGGCTGAGTCTCCCGTACCGGTCAAACTGCAACTGGGACGTTCCATCACACAAGGACTCGGTGCCGGAAACCGTCCGGAGCGTGCACGTGATGCTGCCGAAGAGAGCATCGAAGACATCAAAACTCTGCTGAACGATGGTACCAAAATGGTGTTTATCACTGCCGGAATGGGTGGAGGAACCGGAACCGGAGCCGCTCCCGTCATCGCCCGTATCGCTAAAGAGATGGACATCCTGACTGTCGGAATCGTTACCATCCCTTTCATTTTTGAAGGCGAAAAGAAAATTATTCAGGCTCTGGACGGTGTAGAACGCATCGCACAACATGTAGATGCTTTGCTGGTAATCAACAACGAACGCCTGCGTGAAATCTACTCTGACCTGACTTTTATGAATGCATTCGGCAAGGCAGATGATACGCTATCAATCGCAGCCAAGAGCATAGCCGAAATTATCACCATGCGAGGTACGGTCAACCTGGACTTTGCAGATGTGAAAACGATTCTCAAGGACGGCGGTGTAGCCATCATGAGTACCGGATTCGGCGAAGGAGAAAACCGTGTGACCAAAGCAATAGACGATGCACTGCATTCACCTCTGCTCAATAATAATGATATTTTCAACGCCAAGAAGGTAATGCTGAACGTCTCCTTCTGTCCTGCTTCCGAATTGATGATGGAAGAAATGAACGAAGTACACGAGTTCATGAGCAAATTCCGCGAAGGTGTGGAAGTGATCTGGGGTGTGGCTATGGACAACTCACTGGATACGAAAGTAAAGATCACCGTATTGGCTACCGGTTTCGGTGTAGAAGACGTACCGGGCATGGACGACCTGCACGAAAAACGCAGTCAGGAAGAAGAAGAGCGACAATTGCAACTGGAAGAAGAGAAGGAGAAGAACAAAGAGCGCATCCGCAAAGCATACGGTGAAAGTGCCAGTGGAATCGGAACACGCAATCTGCGTAAACGCCGGCATATCTATCTCTTCAATGCAGAAGACCTGGATAACGATGACATCATCGCCATGGTAGAGGACTCTCCTACTTACTTACGCGACAAAACAACTTTGGGTAAAATCAAAGCAAAAGCCGCACTGGAAGAAGAGATAGCAACAGAAGAGGCTATAGATGACAGTGGAGTTATCACATTTTAATTAAAGTAAAATATCGAATCATTAACCCGGATTTACCAATTGTAAACCGTAAATCGTTAAATCATAATAACATCATGGATTTATTCGAAAGAGTCAGCGAAGACATTAAAAACGCAATGAAAGCGAAAGATAAAGTAGCTCTCGAAACTCTCAGAAATGTAAAAAAGTTCTTTTTGGAAGCTAAAACAGCTCCGGGAGCTAATGACACCCTTACAGATGCAGATGCACTGAAAATCGTGCAAAAACTGGTAAAACAAGGTAAGGATGCCGCAGAAATATATATAGGACAAGGTCGTCAGGACTTAGCTGATGCAGAATTGGCTCAGGTGCAAGTTATGGAAACTTATCTGCCTAAGCAGATGAGTGCCGAAGAATTGGAAGCCGCACTGAAAGAAATTATTGCTGAAGTAGGTGCTACCAGCGGCAAAGACATGGGAAAAGTAATGGGAGTCGCTTCTAAAAAACTGGCAGGATTGGCCGAAGGACGCGCGATCTCAGCTAAAGTAAAAGAGTTATTGGGATAAGTCTCAAAACAGAAATACTTTCTACCCCCGGATGCAAGCCAGACTCGCATCCGGGGTATTTTGTTTATGGCTTGTCTATAATATATATCCCTCCAATATGCATGAAGCACTAATCAAACAGCTCCTTCAATACATCCAGTGATTTCAGTATAGGAAAATCGGGAAGATGCAACCGGTAATATTCATTAATAATAGCCAGACAACGGGCTCTTTCCGTACGGTTCATTCCAAAAAGATGCATGGTTTCATAATTCATACGCATCAACTGCAACAACCGTCCGGCTTCATCGGGCTGTATATAAGAAGAATGCAGTTGAGGACGAACGGACGTAAAAGTGGCATTCAACATATCAAAATAGTCCCCCGCATGATAATCGTCCAGGTTGGGGTACAGCCCCAAAAAGCGTGAAAGACGCATCAGAAATACCAGATGGAAATTAGCAAAACTAATCTTACAGGTATCCAACCATAATATAGAATGTTGTAAATAGGCAAACAACGGACGGTTCTCAGCCTCCTCACGAATGGCACGATAAAGAAATTCAGCGAGAAAAAGAGCGATAGCCGATTTAAAAGGATCATAGGGAATAGAAGTAAAGGGACTGAAAGATTTGGCCTCCTTAATTCTAAAAAGTGAAGTATTCGGTCTGTAATCCGCCTCAAATTCGATTAAAGCCAATGGTTGAAACAACACCGATTTGACAGTAGCCTTCTTAGAACGAGGCACGGTGACCAAAAAGGACGCACGCCCTGACAACTCAGTATACATCTCTACGATATTCGATGTATCGTTATACTTTAATACATGAAGAACGATTCCAACCGTTTTTTGCAACATAGCTCTAACTTTTCTTTCCGGTAACAAAGCTACAAAAAAAGAGGAAATAGACAATCGAATACTACTATCTCAAAAAAAAATCATTCTTTCGCCAGAAAATAAAATAGCAAATAAGAAATTGATTATCAATACATAACCTAAATAAAAACGAAAAACCATCAAAAATAATCAGAAAATTTTTCCGCGAATAGTTTGGTAGTTTCAAAAAAAGCCCTACCTTTGCACTCGCAATCGGGAAACAACGATACAGAACGAAAGCAAAGTGAAACAAAAAGAGCAGAAATGCTCAAAACAGGATGGCCCGTTCGTCTATCGGTTAGGACGCAAGATTTTCATTCTTGAAAGGGGGGTTCGATTCCCCCACGGGCTACAATTAAAAAAATAAACGAATTAAAACAGATTAGTCGAGATGGCAAATCATAAATCATCAATCAAGAGAATCAGACAAGAAGAAACTAGAAGACTTCGTAACAGATATTATGGTAAAACCATGAGAAATGCTGTTAGAAAACTTCGTTCAACTACTGACAAAGCAGAAGCAACTGCTATGTATCCGGGCATCGTTAAGATGGTAGACAAGTTAGCTAAGACAAACGTTATTCATAAGAATAAAGCTAACAATCTGAAATCTAAGTTGGCCATTTACATCAACAAGCTTGCTTAAGAAATAAGATATATAACAGACTCTATATAATATTAGAAGCCGGACTTTTTAGTTCGGCTTTTTATGCTTTCAATTACCCGGTCGGGTTTATTTTTAATTCTTCTTTTTTCACTCTTCATTCTTCTCTAACTCAGATATTTTCACTATATTTGCTCTGTTATTATAATTAGGAATCAAATTATGAGCGAAGAACAGAATCCCACCAATAACGGGTCTTATTCAGCAGATAGTATCCAAGTATTGGAAGGACTTGAAGCAGTTAGAAAACGCCCTGCGATGTACATTGGTGACATCAGCGTAAAGGGACTTCATCACTTGGTATATGAAATTGTCGACAACTCTATCGACGAAGCATTGGCCGGTTATTGCGACCATATCGAAGTAACTATCAACGAAGACAACTCTATCACCGTACAGGATAATGGACGTGGTATTCCGGTAGATTTCCACGAAAAAGAGCAGAAATCTGCCCTCGAAGTTGCCATGACCGTACTGCATGCCGGAGGTAAATTCGATAAAGATTCGTACAAAGTATCCGGAGGTCTTCACGGTGTAGGTATGTCCTGTGTGAATGCATTGTCTACACACATGACTACCCAGGTATTCCGCAACGGTAAAATCTATCAGCAGGAATATGAAATCGGTAAACCGCTTTATCCCGTTAAAGAAGTAGGAATAGCGGACCACACAGGAACCAAACAGCAATTCTGGCCCGATGACAGTATCTTTACCGAAACCATTTATGATTATAAGATTCTGGCTTCACGTTTACGTGAATTGGCTTATCTGAATGCCGGTCTGCGCATCTCGCTGACAGATCGTCGCGTAGTGAATGAGGACGGCAGTTTCAAACACGAAACTTTCTATTCGGAAGAGGGTTTAAGAGAATTTGTACGCTTCATCGAATCGTCACGCGAACACTTGATTAACGATGTGATTTATCTAAACACAGAGAAACAAAACATCCCCATCGAGGTGGCTATCATGTACAATACCGGATTTTCAGAAAATATCCATTCGTACGTCAATAACATTAATACTATAGAAGGTGGTACGCATCTGGCAGGTTTCCGCCGCGCCCTGACCCGTACACTGAAGAAATATGCAGAAGACAGCAAAATGCTGGAGAAAGTTAAAGTAGAAATCTCCGGCGATGACTTCCGTGAAGGTCTGACAGCTGTGATCTCTGTAAAAGTAGCTGAACCCCAATTTGAAGGACAGACTAAAACTAAGTTGGGAAACAACGAAGTAATGGGTGCTGTCGATCAGGCGGTAGGCGAAGTACTAAACTATTATCTGGAAGAACACCCGAAAGAGGCTAAAGCAATTGTAGACAAAGTGATTTTGGCTGCTACTGCACGCCACGCCGCCCGCAAAGCGCGTGAGATGGTACAGCGTAAATCTCCTATGTCAGGTGGCGGTCTTCCGGGTAAACTGGCCGACTGCTCGGACAAAGACCCGCAGAAGTGTGAGTTATTCCTCGTCGAGGGAGACTCTGCCGGCGGTACAGCTAAGCAAGGTCGTAACCGTGCATTTCAGGCTATTCTTCCACTACGCGGTAAGATTCTGAACGTAGAGAAAGCCATGTATCACAAAGCGCTTGAAAGCGAAGAAATACGCAATATATACACGGCACTGGGTGTCACTATCGGAACGGAAGAAGACAGCAAAGCTGCCAATATCGATAAGCTGCGCTATCATAAAATCATTATCATGACCGATGCCGACGTCGATGGATCACACATCGACACACTGATCATGACTTTCTTCTTCCGCTATATGCCACAGATCATTCAGAATGGCTATCTGTACATTGCCACTCCCCCGCTCTACCTTTGCAAAAAGGGAAAAATAGAAGAGTATTGCTGGACAGATGCGCAACGCCAGAAGTTTATCGACACTTATGGTGGCGGTTCGGAAAATGCAATCCATACACAGCGCTACAAAGGTTTGGGTGAGATGAATGCCCAGCAGTTGTGGGAAACGACTATGGATCCGGAAAACCGTATGCTGAAACAGGTTAATATCGACAACGCAGCAGAAGCCGACTATATCTTCTCCATGTTGATGGGTGAAGACGTAGGTCCACGCCGCGAGTTCATTGAAGAGAATGCAACGTATGCAAATATCGATGCATAATTCGTAATATAAACACCAACCTCACATCTTACAACGAAGAAGCGCCGGCGCTGAAGGAAAATCCTTCGGACCGGCGCTTTTCTTTGAATTCCTCCCAGGCTTATCGAGGTTGTCGTCCCAATACTACTCGTCGGAAACGATTAACAATCTCATTGCCCATATTCATGCGGGTACTATCCACCCGATGTACCGCAGCAGGGGTAACCGCATCCTTATATTTGGCCTTACCTATACGGAACTTCATTTTGTCCAGATTGCCCGAAATATTCACTCCCGCTTTAAACGGCAACGGAGACTTCAAGATGGAGATGTGATAGTTAAAGTTCATATCTAATCCTTGCTCACCTCCAACAGCAGCTTTATAACGGTCTATCTCTACCAGGAAAGGATAGACGGTCACATTACCGTCGTGTACCGTCACATTGGCAGAGATACTATCGAATACATTCTCTTTTTTATTCTTAAACATCAACATCTTTGAGATCTCAGCAAAGGTTTCACCATCCATCAGGACCAGGCTGTCTCCTTTGATGTGAATGGCCGAACGCAAAGTGGGGATACGGATATTCATTGCCGAATCCAAACGGGCATCGGCAGCAACATCAAACATAACCCGGCCCTTGAAAGAACGAAGCATAGGCACTATCGTATCGAGTGCAGGAACAAAGTCGACCAGCTTCGCAATATTGATGTTTCGGATCTTAAAATCAAAACCGGCATATCCGCCGCGGGGACTACCGGCCTTATAGACCATCACAGCCTTCATATCGGCATCGAGGGCACGCATTGAAAGATCTTCCAGATGTATGGCCTGATTCTTAATATCTACCGCTCCATGTACATTCTCAAACAGCATTTTCTCAAAAATGACCTTCTTCAGATCTGTTTGTAATTCAAAATCTATATTTCGGGGAATCACAAACAACTTCATCTCCGAAGGTACGCTGTCGGTAAGCACTTCCGTAGTATCCTCGGGGAAAGAAAGAGAATTAATCAACTGATTACAATCGATCAGATCAGACGTAAGAGACAAATGTGCCGTCAACTTCTCTCCTTTCGTCATTGCCCTGTAAACACCCATCATATCGCCTGTAGCCGTCATATTGGAGCGTCCGATACGGACAGAAGCATTCTTTAAAGTAATCTTCGGGCCATCCACCGTCACCGCTGTTTTTGACATGCGAATAGGCAAGCCGAATTCCGGCGTACGGAAGCGTAAGCGATTGAACCCAACAATCCCTTTAGGCATCCACAGGGAGTCATTCAGCTTATCAGCCTTCATCTTGATGCCCGCCACATTCATAGCCATGCGAGTTCCTGCCGCACTGAAGAAAAGCGAATCGGCACGAAGTGAAAAATCAATCGCCGGCTTCGTTACATCCACCTCCTGAGGCCCCAGTGCAGCTTGTGCTTTTGCACGGGCACTGTATAACTTTATAGAATCGCCCATCGAAGCACGGAGCTTACTGACCTCCATATCGCACTGCAAAGAGACAATGCGGTTGGTATCCTGCGGATTAGTCGAAGAAACATTGGCAACCAACCGTTCGATGTCAGAAGAGAGAAAACGGCTTCTCAACACCAGTTTACGGACATCCATCTGCGCCTGCAAGGTTTCGTTATCACGGAAACGGAAAGTAGCATTACCTAGAAAATCGAAATCCTTGGCAGTATCCTTCAATTCAAAATCTTTCAATTCAAGTTTGCCTCCCAACTTCATGCGCCCGATATCCTGCTTCTTCAAAGCAGAAAGGCGGCACTTCATCCCCATATCCGCATCCAGTTTTCCCGTGATTGTCACGCTTTCCTGCAATGGAAAGGTTTTAGCCAGTGCATCCAGGTCGACAGTCGACTTGGTATGGAAAGTAATCAACGGATCATCCAGCAAATCGTCTACCTTCGCATCGGCCAAAACTTCAGTATGCGCCCCTTTAAAATGGAATATTTTCAGGTTTAGATACGAAGGCTGATGACGCATCAAGTCGACATACGCATCAAAATCTGCCGTTACCTCATCAATACCGTATGGTAAATCCTTATATTGTGCCGAAGCCTCTTTGATACCGATCTTGAGTGAAACGGCAGGCAACTTTTTGTCACCATACACACCCCTCACCCTACCGCTAACGGTAACTTCACCTTTAGCCGAGACTTTAGTGTCCTTCACATACGATTTCGGAATCATCCGCAACACCGTCTCCATCGAAGGGGCATGCAAACCATATTCCAGATCCATACCGATTGTCTTCGCCACGGTATCCCGCCGGAAAGCTCCGTTTACATCCAGCCGGATACCATTCACATCGAGTTCCGTATCCTTCAGTTTCCAGACGGCGGTCTGCCTGTCCACCATAATATCTGTCCGTAAAGAAGTAGCTATCTTATTGACCAACAGTTCTCCCTGCTGCCAGAAAAGAATATTCTTGTTGTCAAATTTCAACCCTAAAGTAGAAATACCCTTTGTCAGCGAAAGCCTCAACTTCAGATTGGCATCATCGATGCGTGAGTAAATATCCGTATTCCGATCATCGAAAACAAGATTGGCATGTTTGAGTTCTATATTCCGGATATCAATCTCACTATTAAAATCGGTCGATGCAGTATCGGCCGGTATCGTATCGACCGACGCACGGGTTACCTCCCAATTGGCTTTCCCGGTTTTATTCCGGTAGGCATATACAGCTACCTCTTCCAACGAAAGATTGTGAACAACAATGCGATTTTCCGTCAAATATGCTATCGGATTGACGGTCAGCACACATTCCTTGAAAGACAGTAACGAATCGGTTTTGCACCAGCTACTATCATTCAAGGCTTTAGACACCAAACTGCCGTTCTTCACCTTCAATCCGAACTGTGGGAAAGTTGAAAAGAAAGTCAACTCTACGCTCTCCATATCCAGGTGTGCATTCAGAGTCTGATTGGCAGCATCCAGCACCACCGGAGTCAGCTTCTTCGGAGTTACGATGAAATTAATCACAAAAGCAATGGCAACAAGCAGCACCAAAAGAACTGTCCCCAACGTGATGCCGCTGATCTTAAGTGTTTTCTTTACCTGTCTGTTCATATCATCCCTCTATCCTGCAATTCTTTTACCGCAATCTCCAGTTCATCATACCACTCCTTACCGAATTTACGAATCAACGGCTCCTTCAGGAAGCGATAGACCGGGACATTCTCCTTTTTACCCAACAATACAGCAGCCTTACATACATCCCAACGATGGTAATTCACTGCCTGATAAGGTCCGTAATTGCCTACCCGTATAGGATACAGATGGCAAGACACCGGTTTATAAAAGTCTGTTTTTCCTCCCCGATATGCTTTCTCGATAGCGCAATAACAATACCCCTTTTCATCGTAACAAGTAAATACACAGTCTTTGCCATTCACAATGGAGGTTACCAGATCACCGTCCCGATCGGTATATACCACGCCTTGCTTATCTA
>ERZ1643247.2167-NODE-2167-length-16115-cov-7.687173_pt1 | contig 16115 bp, 10 predicted proteins | sample MGYA00579264_ERZ1643247 | MGnify/ENA primary metagenome ERZ1643247 (study PRJEB29033, sample SAMEA4952262) | chicken gut metagenome | biome: Broiler Chicken; feature: Gastrointestinal Tract; material: Caecum | place: Ireland | collected 2018 | study: Broiler... | reverse complement strand
GTTTCTTATCAAAGAAGATTTTTCCCCATAGACACAGAAATTTTTACACCCTCAAAGAAAAGGATGCGGCGGTCTGTATAAGAAACAGATCTGCCGCATCTTTATTTTCGGAATTATTCTTCGCTGGGATTTGATTATCAGATGTATTCCAGCTTTTCAAAATAATGCATCAGAATATCTGCGCAGTTTTCCACACCCAGTTCGCTTGTATCCATAATCATGTGGTAATCGTTTACATCGCCCCATGTTTTTCCTGTATGCTCATAATAGTAAGAAGCTCTTTCTTCATCTGTACGTTCCACTTTTTCCTTTGCATCATCATAGCTGAGATTTTCTTTTTCCATAATCCTGTGGATGCGGTCTTCTTTGTCGGCACAGACAAAGATGTTCAGCACATTCATCCGGTCTTTCAGAATGTCAGACGCGCACCGTCCCAGAATAATACATGGTTTTTCTGCAAGCTTGCGGATTGCCTCGGCCTCACTTTCATACATGTGATCATGAATCTGCTCTTCAATGTATGCCTTATCATAAACAGGGATGTCAAGCCTTTCAGAAAGCTCTTTTGCGATAATACTTGCCCCCGTACCGAAACGGCGGCTCATGGTGATGACTAATTTCATAAGAACTCCTCCTTTGTAGACAAAATGTAGGCTGTTTTTTATTATAGCACTTCTTTCCTGTTTTGTCTTGCTTCTGTTTATCTTTCTGTTAAAATGAAATATAGCCCGGCCGTCTCCTGTATGGCCGGATGGAAGAGAAAAGAATACAGGAATACCGGAAAGGAGTTGGACAAAATGTTGTTTGTATATTATCCGAAATGCAGTACCTGCATGAAAGCGAAGAAATGGCTGGATGAAAAAGGCATTGAATATGAAATGCGTGATATCAGACAGGACAATCCGGACGCTGCAGAATTAAAGGAGTGGTGGCAGAAGAGCGGCCTTCCGCTTAAAAAATTTTTTAATACCAGCGGCAATCTTTATAAAAGCATGAATCTGAAAGATAAGCTTTCCCAGATGAGTGAAGAGGAACAGATCCGCCTTCTGTCCCAGGACGGAATGCTGGTGAAAAGACCGGTTCTTGTGACGAATTCTGCCGTACTGACAGGATTCAGAGAAAAAGAGTGGGAGGAACTTCTGGGGTAAGAGGCATACTGCCGGCGGCGGCCGTCCGGATTTTCAAAGAAGGAAAACGGGACGGCCCCGGCGGACGTTAATTAAAAAAATGAACCAGCGGCCGGAAAAAGCTGCATTTTTGGGCCGGATCCGTTCTATTTATAGAACAAAAATCTGTTTTTGGTTCTAGTTTAAGTCTGAAAATCTGAAAAAAAGAACAAAAACGAAAAAAATCAAACAAAATCAAATCAAAAAAATTCAATTGTATTTCCATAATAAAAAAAGAATAAAATTGTTTTGTGTTAAATGTAGAGAAATGTCAAAGAAAAAAGATGTTTTATATATATGTGTAAAATGTATAGATGTTTATAGGAAATAAGCATTATACATAATGACCAAATTATTTTATAATAAGAAAGTATTATGTGCAAATGTTATAATTCGGCCGGCCGTTCTGTGAAGAGCGGTATATGAACTGGCTTTGTGAAAACGTTATGTCTTTATAAGAAGCAGATTTGGACAATCTGAGTATTGTCTGAAAAATATTAAATTAAAGGAGGAAAGTTTCGTGAAACTGAAAAAATGGATGGCTCTTGCACTTGGTATAGCGATGCTTACCCCTGCGCTTCCGGCAGCACCGGCAGTTGATGCGCAGGCAGAAGAGACGGGTGCGGCGGAAAGAACAGAGTTGAATTTTGACACAGGATGGCTGTACAGCAATGTGGATTATTCCAATGGTGAGGCTGTTAATCTGAATGAGTCGGATTTCGAAGCTGTATCAGTACCCCATGCGAATAAAATTATTGACCGGCATTCTGCAGAGGACTTTGAGGCGGATATCGAGTCTTACCGGTTTGTTTCCTGGTACCGGAGACATTTTACGCTGCCGGAAAGTTATTCGGGCAGAAATATTATGGTGGAGTTTGAAGGCGTTGCTACAATTGCTGAAATCTATGTAAACGGCAATTATGTAGATACTCACGAAGGGGCATATACAACGTTTACGGTAGATATTTCTGATTATGTATACACGGACGGCCGGGACAATGTGCTGGCAGTGCGTGTGGATTCCACAAGACAGCCGGAGCTTCCGCCGGAGGGCGGCAATGTGGATTACTGTCTGTTCGGAGGTATTGTCAGAGACGTTACAATGATTATTACAGATCCGGTTTACGTAGAGAGGACATTTGTAACTACGCCGGGGCTGGAAGAGGGCCAGGCAGTTGTAAATACTCAGGCTGATATTTCAAATAAGCTGGACAGTGATAAAACCTATACAGTTACATCAACAGTGGAAGATGCAGAAGGAAAGGTGGTCGCGTCAGCTTCGGAAGAGGAGACTCTGACTGCGGGACAGGAGACGACTGTAACGGTAGAGACGGAAGAAATTGAGAATCCTCATCTGTGGGATCTGGATGATCCGTACATGTATACGGTGGTAACGGAGATCCGGGACGGAGATACAGTAATTGATACATATAACACAAAAATCGGAATGCGTTATATCGAATTTAAAGACGGAACAGACGGGGACGGCAGTTTCTATCTGAATGGAGAGAAGACGGAGCTTGTCGGCATTAACCGCCATGAACAGTGGCCATGGATCGGACGGGCAGTGCCGGATAAACTGCAGGAGCGGGATGCGGATATGATCAAGGCGGACGGGATCAATCTTGTGCGCTGTTCCCATTATCCTCAGGATCCTTCCTTCCTGGAGCGCTGCGATGAGATCGGTCTCCTGGTATTTATCGAGGCGCCGGGCTGGCAGCATGTGGGAGATGGCCAGTGGAAAGAGAATTTTAAAACAAATCTTACAGAGCTGATTCTCCGGGACAGAAATCATCCTTCTATCATCAGCTGGGGCGTAACACCGAATGAATCCGGCGTTAACACAGCATTTAATACGGAATGTAATGAACTTGCCAAGAGTCTGGATCCTACAAGGCCGACCCATGGCGTCCGTATTGAATTTGATTTTCCGGACGGATCCGGGGGAGAAAAAGATACGGTTGTAACGGATATTCTGACGGTGAATTACCGGTATCCGGAAGACCCGCCGCATATTCCGTATATTGTGACAGAGCATTCCAATGACTGGTGGGGCGACGGAAGACCGGACGCCAGTAACGAGCAGGCCCGTCTGTTTATCGATTCCTTTGCACAGGTTCTGGATTATTATTACAGAAATGACAAGGTGGCCGGCGGCATTGGCTGGAGTATGTTTGATTATAATAATGAGGTAAACTATACAAATTCCCAGCATGTATTTTACAGCGGCCTCTATGATCTCTGGCGTTATGAAAAACCGGTTGCTTATCTGTACAGAACCCAGCAGGATATTGAAGATGCCGGGGCGATGGTATATATTGCAAATAACTGGGCGGACAATTCCTCATCCACGGTTTATGTAATGAGCAACTGTGATGAAGTGGAGCTCTTTGTAAACGGAGTAAGCCAGGGAAGAATTGAGCCGAATAAATATACAAACCTGCCTCATCCGATTTTTGAATTCACCGGGATTACCTATGCTCCGGGCGAATTAAGGGCTGTCGGATATGTAGATGGTGAAGCGGTTAAAGAAACAACACGCACCACACCGGGAGAGGCCGTGAAGCTGGTCGCAGAACCGGATTATAATACGCTGACAGCGGACGGAACAGACATGACAAGTGTACTGGTTAAAGCGGTGGACGCGAATGGCAACGAGGTGCCCTATACGGCAAATACAATTAATGTGACCCAGACATCCGGTACGGAAACCACGCTGATCTCAGAAAAAAATGTGGCGCTGGAGGGCGGACATATTGCGTTCCTTGTACAGTCCAGATACGGGAAGACAGGAACGGCCGAATTTGAAGTGACCTCCGATGGCCTTGCGTCTGCGACCTGCACAATCGATATTGAAGCTTTTGAAGCGGATAATCTGGTTCCGGTATCCCAGGGCGAACAGGAAGTGAATCCGGAGCTTCCGGAGCTTTATAATATGAACGATACCAAATCCGGAAGCCGTCTGTATGAACTGGATTACGAGGGAACCGGCTGGCAGTACGGAACAGAAACCGGAGCTTACCGCGGAGATAATCACTGGACAAATACGGCAGGAGATACGGTGACGATCCGGTTTAAAGGTACAGGTATTCAGTACTGCGGAGCGAAAGCGCCGGGACACGGAATTGTTGCATTTTCTGTTGACGGCGGAGAAGAGGAACTGGTTGATCTGTATCAGGCTCAGAGACAGGATCAGCTTGTGCTCTTTGAGGTACAGGATCTGGAGTATGGAGAACATACGCTGACCGTCCGGGTTACAGGCGAGAAAAATCCTGCGGCCACAGATTCTTTTGTTGTGGCAGATCAGGTGGTAATCTGTAATTTAAGCCAGGAGTCGGCAGAACCTGCGGTTATTTCGAACAATACATTCATGATTGAGAATGTAGAAAAGCAGGGACACCGGGTTGTAGTTGACGGGAACAGTCTGGACGTCGGACGGGGAATTATTACATGGACAAATGAGACAACCATGCCTTACAGATGGGCATTTAAAGAAGCGGACGGCGGATATCAGATTGTCAATGCAAACAGTAATCTGGTAATGACAGCCACAGATGGCCGGATTACCCAGGAAAAACCAGATGGAAATGCAAATCAGATCTGGATTCTGGAACCTGTTTCAGGAACGGATAACTGTTACAGAATTCAGAACACAGCTTCCGGTTCTTATCTGACGGCAACAAATACTCCCGCATATGGTACGGGGTTTGAATTGTCGGTTGCGGACAGAGCGGCTGATAACAATCAGCTCTGGGTTCTGGATGAGACGGATACCTGTATCGTTCAGTCCGAGATGGAAAACGGAAGCATTGAGCCTCAGGCCGCAAACGTAACAAAAGGGGATTCCCTGGAAGTTACAGCCACGCCGGCGGAAGGCTATGAAATTGCTTCTGTTGCAGTAAACGGCAGTGTGCTGAGTGAAGATTCTTATAAAATATCAGAAACCGGCGTCCTGACATTTACATTAAGTGATATTACTGAAAATCAGTATGTAACTGTCATTGCCAGAGAACCGGAAGTGCCGGTGCTGACAGGACTGCGGGTTACAGAACCGAAGAAACAGGAATACCAGATCGGAGAAACTCTGGATCTGGAGGGCTTTAAAGTAGAGGCGCTGTATGACAGCGGAGACAGCAGAGATGTAACAGAAGAAGCAGAGATTACAGGCTTTGATTCAGATACGCCGGGAGAGAAGACGATTGTTGTATCCTACGGCGGACTGGAAGAGCGTTTTACAGTGACAGTAACGCAGACAGAAGATCCTGCAACACCGGGAGGAAGTGACGAAGATCCGACGACACCGGGAGGAAGTGACGAAGATCCGACGGCACCGGGAGGAAGTGACGAAGATCCGACGACACCGGGAGGAAGTGACGAAGATCCGACGGTACCGGGAGGAAGCGGCAAAGATCCTGCGGCACCGGGAGGAAGTGACAAGGATCCTGTGGTTCCGGGAGACGCTGACAGCAGCCGGACTCCTTCGGTATCCGACGGGGAGAATACCGCGGTACAGACAGGAGATGAAACAAGCTTTGGTATGTACGTCGTATTGCTGGCAGCTGCAGGCGCGGCAATGGGAATTGTTGTGAAAAAAAGGAAAACAACAGAATAATATTTCAAAGCAGATAATTTGATGCGGGTAAAAAACAGGCGTCTTACAGCGGAAGAAAATTCCGCGGAGGCGTCTGTTTTCTGTGCAATGCCCTGTTAGAAATTTTTGATTCATGATAGAATAGGGGTGATTCCATTAGAAATGGAACAATGAGGGAAAAGCAGGGCAGTTTTTGGCAGGAATGCGAAGATGGGAGATATTGGAGGACAGTATGGCAGGATTGGAATATAATGCACAGTATGTAATAGAAGAAGTGGAAAAGGCAGTGGTGGGAAAGAAAGATGTTCTTACAAAAATTATGACGGCAATTCTGGCGGGGGGACACATTCTGATAGAAGATATACCGGGAACCGGAAAGACGACAATGGCTCTTGCCTTTTCAAAGGCAATGGGTCTGAAAGCAAGGAGGGTGCAGTTTACGCCGGATGTACTTCCGGCCGATCTGACCGGATTCAATATTTATCAGAAGGAGACGGGGAAATTTGTGTATCAGCCGGGAGCGGTTATGTGTAATCTCCTTCTGGCAGATGAGATCAACAGAACATCTCCCAAGACCCAGTCCGCCCTGCTGGAAGTGATGGAGGAACAGCAGGTTACAGTAGACGGGGTGACCCGGCGGACCGGACGGCCCTTCATCGTAATTGCCACGGAAAATCCGGCAGGATCTGCCGGAACGCAGCTTCTCCCTGAATCTCAGCTGGACCGGTTTATGATCTGCGTCAGCATGGGGTATCCTTCTGTCGAGGAAGAGATAGAGATTATGAAAAGAAGTCAGGAAGAAGACCGGACTGCCGGAATCAGGCCCATTCTGGATGCAGCAGCTCTGCTGGAAATGATGGGAGAGGCGCGGCAGGTTTTCATGCATGAGCGGATCTGCCGATATATTGCGGAGCTGGCAAAAGCAACCCGGGAAGATTCCTGGACAGAGCTGGGATTAAGTCCCAGGGGGACTGTGGCACTGACAGCTATGGCAAAGGCCTCTGCATATTTAAAAGGACGGCAGTATGTAATTCCTTCTGATGTGGAGGAAGTTTTTCCCAGTGTGGCTTCGCACAGAATTATTCTGAATATGAAAGCAAAAGTGGGACATGTAAAAGTGGAAGAAGTTATCCGGCAGATTCTTGAAAGAGTAGAAAAACCGGCATTGAAGACAAGGCGGTAGTGAAATGATCAGAAGAACAGCAGGCTATTTGGCGGTGCTTCTTGTTGCGGCATATTTGTTTTTTATGTATGATAATACAGTGCTGTCCGGAATACTGGTGCTCTGTCTTTTTTATCCGGTGCTTTCCGCAGTCTGGCTTGTATCGGCCGGAAGAAAGGCGGTCCCGGATCTGTGCCGGGTGCCTCCTGTAGGAGAAAAGGGAAAAAAGGTAAAAGCAGGAATCTCTGTAAAAAATATGTCGGGATACAGAAGTCTGCGGTATGAGGCGCTTCTGTCTGTGGGGAACAGAGGAGGAAAAAGGTATGGGAAAAAGCGGCTGAAGGGAGTTCTGGCGCCGGATGGAAAAGAGACAGTGTGGTGTGTGTTTGAAACCCGTTACTGTGGAATTGTGGAGATCTGTCTGGAAAGCATGAAAGTCTATGATTTCTTTGGGATTTTTTACAGAAAAATCAAGTGGAACAAGACTGCACAGGTGAAGATTATGCCGGAATTTTGTCTTATGCCTCTGGAAGTTACAAGGAAAACCCGGGAGTTTCAGGCGGAGGCCCAGGAATTTTCCCAGCAGCGCAGAGGGGAGGACCCGTCTGAGGTTTATCAGGTCAGAGAATATCGGGAAAAGGATTCTCTTAAGGATATTCACTGGAAGTTAAGTGCGCGGGAAGAAGAACTGATGGTAAAAGAACGCAGTTTTCCCCTGGGATGTGTGGTGCTTATCTATATTGATTATCAGAAAGAAAAGCAGTCAGAGGCGGGATTTTCCGATCTTCTGGAAACAGTGGCGTCCCTTTCGATTACTCTGGTGGAGGAAAAGTGCATCCATATGGCCGCATGGTATGAAGAAAAAAATGAAAGGATTGTCAGGTGGAGGATCTCCGATGAGGAAAGTGCCTGTGATATGATCTGGAATCTGATGGAAATGGAGCCCTGCCGGGATGTACAGAAGGCGGCAGTCTGTTATGACGATACGTTTCGGGGACAGGAGTTCAGCAGCATTATAACAGTTGACGGAAGTGGAAAGATGAAAAAGGACGGGGAAACATTCGAGTTTCTGCGTGTGTAGGAAAGATCCGGATATAAAAAGAGGAGAAACAGAAATGAGAAACAGTCATTCGGGAATAAAAATATACCGGACCTTGCCGGAGAAAAGCCGGAAGAACCGGGGGATCGTCTCCTTGTTTTGCGTACAGACGGCGGTGATGTGCATGCTTATGATTTTCTGGTGGAATGCATTCCTGTCGGTGTTTCATATGCCGTTTCACAAAGGATGGCTGTATGCCGGCACCTGTGTCTGGATTGTTCTGTCCGGATGGGCAGGGCGGAAATTCCGCTGGAAGGCAGCCGCTGCCGCTCTGGCGGCGGCGGGAGTGTTCCTGTGGGTTTTCAGGGATGTTATGTTCCGTCTGTACCAGTGGGTCCTGCAGAACTATCATTCTGTATTTTCCGGATATCCGGCGGGAAAGGCGGCATTTAGCGGCATAGCTGTACTGGCTGCTGTTCCGGTTATGGAACTGCTTCTGGCTGTACAGCGAAAAGGGAGAGGAAAAGGCTGGGCTGCTCTTGTGCTGACTGCGCCGTTTTTTGCTGCTGCGGCTGCCAGGGATTTTCAGCCGGCATTGCCGGCATGGCTCCTGGTTGCGGGAACGGCAGTTTATTTTGCCTCCGCCGGACTGGAAACCGGCGGGCCGGAAAACGGGAAAAAGCTTTTTGCATGGAAACATGCGGTGTTTTCCGCACTTGTTTCGGCGGTTCTGGCATTTATTTCATTTCAGGCAGGAAAACTTCTGGATGTACAGCGCGATGCACAGAATGGATATTATCTTCAGGCACGCGGAATGATTCAGACAGAAGTGATCGGCGGGGTGCAGGATCTGCTGGAGAGAAGCCGGGGAGAAGCACAGAGGGAGGAAAAGAGACCGGAGGAAGAAAGGGATGCTTCCGAGTATGAAAATAATGCAGAGGAGGATACAGAGACTTTATCTGATTCCGATACCCCGTCTCCGGCGGATGAAAGCGGAATGGCGGATCTGGGCAGTCTTGCCTACTTCCGCCCTGAGTCCGGGCGGGTCGCTTCTATTGAAATGGATGAAAAACCCCAGGGAACCGTGTATGTTCTGATGAGGTGGGGAGTTGACTATGAGGATAATTCCTGGACAGAGGAAGATCTGACAAAGTCTGTTCTGACGCCTCCGGAGGCGTACAGAGAATACCCGGGGGAACTTACAGATATGCTGGAGCTGTTATGCGGCAGCTGGGATACCGGTTCTTTTCGGGAAGTGAGCCGGGAAATCAGCAGAGAACTGTCTGAAAGAGCGGTATATGATACGAGTCCCGGGGCAACGCCGGCAGGGAAAGATTTTGTGGAGTATTTCCTCCTGGAAAACCATAAGGGGTTCTGCGTCCACTTCGCCACGGCGGCCACACTGATGTACCGGTACTGCGGATATACTGCAAGATATGCGGAAGGGTATGCCGTACCCGCCTCTGCCTTTTCGCAGAATGATTCCGGAGGATATACGGCACAGATTACCGGGAGCATGGGACATGCATGGTGCCAGGTGTATGAGGAAACGACAGGAGAATGGATGGATATGGAACACACACCTCCTGCGCCGGAAGGAGCAGACATACAGCCGCCGGCCGCGGATTCCTCGGATTTTTCCGGGCAGCAGGGCGAAGGGGAGGAAGGGAAAAGGAATTCGGATTCGTATGGCCCGGTGTTCAGATGGTCGGCAGCTGTGCTGGGGACGGCAGCTGCCGGCGTGCTGTTCTTCCTGATTCAGGCGGCAATCCGGCTTGCACGCAGAAAGAAAAGCTTTTCCCGCAAAAAAGGCGGCGAAGGAATTCGCGAAATGTATTCTGTTCTGATAAAAACGGCGGAATTTCAGGGGATGAAGATCAAAGATCCGCTGGATGAGAGTACACCGGAATATCTGGAAAAGGAATATCCGGAACTGAAAAAAGAAGAGTGGAACTGGTTATATTATTGTGTCCTGTCCGCAATGTTTTATCATCTGGATGATGAGAAAAAGGACTGGAAAAAAATGAAAATGCTTTATAACCGTTTCAGAAAGGCGGCCTGCAGACGGATGAACCGGAAAAAGCGCCTCCTGTACAGATATGTATACTGTCTGGGATAAAGACAGCGGGAATGCAGGAAAATATTTTATATACTGGTATGAAACAGAAAAGAGAGGAGATTCTTATGATACGCAGATTTGAGGAAAAAGATAAACAGATTTATATGGAGATGGCACATGAATTCTATCATTCCGACGCAGTGCTTCATCCGGTGCCGGATGAGTATTTTGAGAAGACAACGGCGGAGGCGCTGCGGGCAGAGGGCTTTGCAGAAATTTATATGCTGGAATATAACGGTGTTCCGGCCGGATATGTTCTGACGGCAAAAAGTTTTTCTCAGGAAGCCGGCGGAATGGTTGTGTGGATTGAGGAAATATATATCCGCAGCGTATACCGTTCCAAAGGGCTTGGAAGAGAATTTTTTGCTTATCTGGAAGAAAACAAAGGCAGTGATGTGGCCAGACTGCGGCTGGAAGTGGAAGAGGATAATCTGCGGGCGATCAGTCTTTACAAAAAGTTAGGATATGAAAAGCTGGATTATATGCAGATGACGAAAGATTTCCAGTGTAAATAGCAACAACACGGGGGAGTATACTTGTATACAATCTGACACAAATTCTTTGATTCTACCATTGCAAGACATATATGAATAATGATATAATTCATAGTAGCGGTTTTTTGCCTTCTGGGCGGAAACAAGAATTGTGAGTAGGTGACTGATTTGAAAAATAAGATCAAACGTTTTGCCAAAGGAGATTTTCATATTCCACAGCCGGATATTATTTTCCCGGAGACGCGGATTGTTATGAGAGTAGGAGAGGGAGAAAAATACAGAGGAAGCTTTTCTCTTCAGAATCAGGGGGAGGGAACGATCCGGGGACTTGTGTACCCCTCTTCTTACCGTGTAGTCTGCGATGAGCAGGGATTTGACGGAAATCCGGTAAATATTTACTATACATATGACGGCACAGGTCTCGTGCCGGGACATGTGGAGCACGGGAAGTTTACAATTGTATGCAATGGCGGAGAATACGATATTGCTTTTACCGCCATTATTGAAAAGCCTTATGTTATGACAAGCTATGGAAAGGTGCAGAGCCTGGAGGACTTTAAAAAACTGTCCTTCCAGGATGCAGCCGAGGCTGTGAAACTGTTCCGGTCCAGAGATTTTTATGAGATTCTGAAATATGAAGACCGGCGGATTCAGGCTCTTTATGACAATATGCGCAAATGGGAGCTGGATCAGCATGCCCTGGAAGAATTCCTTGTGGGATGTAAGCAGAAAGAAAAGATTTTCCTTACACTGGAAGAAGAAAGCAGAGCTTTTATTTCACTTTCAGAAGCCCGGAAAGAAACATTTACCATAAAAAAGAATACCTGGGGTTATCTGGAAATTGATTTGCGCACGGAGGGGGATTTCCTGTATGTAGAACATACCAGGATTACGACAGAAGAGTTTATCGGAAATTCCTACCGCCTTGAGTATTTTATTACCATGGAGAAACTGCACAGGGGAAGCAATTTCGGAAGGATCATACTTGAGACGCCGTATGAGACGCTGACTTATGAGATTGTGGTGGAAAAAGATATCAACAGAGAAGAGGACCACAGGGCAAATGCCCGCGAATTTGCAGGAATCGTAAAAAATTACCTGAAATACGAGGGCGGAAAAATGGACCTTAATTCCTGGGTGGAAGAGGCGCTGAAACGAATCAGCCACTTAAGGGATGTGGATCCGAAAAATGAAATATATCTTCTGGTTCATGCGCATATCTGCCTGATCGGCGGAAAGGCGGATGAGGCAAAATGGCTTCTGGAGTCGTACAACTATAACCGGTTTGCCATTGGAAGAGATGTGGAGATGAGTTCCTATTATCTCTATCTGACCACGCTGTTAAGTAATGATACCATCGGCCAGCGCAGAGTTGCGGAAGAACTGTCAAAGTCCTTTATGAAGCATCCGGACAGCTGGAAGATTCTCTGTATGCTTGTCGAGGTGGATTCGGAGTACAAGATTTACAGTGAAAGGCTGCGGGCGCTGGAAAAACAGTTTTATGAGGACCGGTCCCACAGCATCTGGTTTTATCTCCAGGCATTCCGCTGTTTCCGGGAGAAAAGTTCTTCTTTGAAGAAACTGGGGACATTTGAAGTGCGCGTACTTCTTTTTGCGGTGAAACACAGACTGATGACCCGGGAGCTTGCGCTTTATACGGCAAATCTGGCCAGTCAGATGAAGACGTTTGACAAACATCTGTATAATGTGCTTGTTCAGTCCTATGGAATGTACAAGGAGTCCATGATTCTGACGGCTATCTGCACACTTCTGATTAAGGGAAACTGTGTGGACAGCATTTATTTCAAATGGTATCAGAAAGCGGTGGAGTCCGAGCTTAAGATTGCTCAGCTTTATGAGTATTATATGGCTGCTGTAATACCGGACCGGTTTCATAAGGCCCTTCCAAGATCTGTATACCTGTATTTTATGCACGGCAATTCTCTGAATTATCAGAAATGTGCATTCCTTTATGCAAATCTTATTACATATGAGGACGAAACAAGCGAGATCTATGCTCATTACAGGGATGAGATGGAAGCCTTTGCATGGAATCAGCTGGACCGGAGAAATATTGACGAACAGCTTCGTATTATTTATAAACGGTTTATTTCCGAGTCCCAGATGAATCCGGAGAGGGTGAAGGCTCTCTATGATATCTGTCATGCATATCAGATTACGACCAGAGTGCCGAATATGAAATACATTCATGTGATTTCAGAAGACGGAACCATTACGCAGAAGGCGCCTTATACGGAAAACGGCGCAAGGGTATTTCTGTATTCAAAGACAGACAGACTGGTGTGGGAAGCAAGAGACGGAAGGCATTATACGGACTCAATTCCCTATGAGAGCCGGCGGATGTTCTATGAACTCCGCTATATGGATATGTGCAGAAAATATATTAACGGACTGCGCCGCAACCGTCTGGAGGAAGAAAAAGAAGAACTGACTCTGGAACTGGTACGGGAGAAGGGGCTGGAAAACTTCAAGGAAGAAGAAATTTTCGGTCTGTGCAGCCGGACAATACGGGAAAATAATTATGAAAATGATGATTTCCTGACATATATCTGTTTTGATTTATTCCTGAAGCAGCAGTATGACAAAGTGATTCTTACCTACCTGGCAAATTATTACTGCGGAGCCACTCTGGATATGAAGCTTCTTTGGAGAGAGGCAAGGGATTATGAGGTCCATACCCATAAGCTGGCAGAGCGTATTCTGACACAGATGCTGTTCTCGGAAGAACTGTTTCAGGAAGCTCAGATTTTTGAACAGTACTATGCGGAAGGAGCATATTTCCGCCTTCAGCAGGCATATCTGGCCTATGTTTCCAGGGAATATGTGGTGGAGTCCAGAAAGATCAGCCGCAGCATTATAGATATTATCTGCCGGGAATATGAAAAAGGCGAAGATACGATAGATATCTGTAAAATTGCGGTGCTGAAATATTACGCGGAGAAGGAGTATAATTCTCAGACGCGCAGAACGCTTAAAAAGTTTCTTCAGGAACTGTGCGGCAAGCAGATTTATTTCCCCTTCTTCCTGGCTTACGAAAAGGACTGGCTGATTGAACTGCAGCTCTGGGATAAGACGCTTATCGAGTATAAGGGCCAGAAGGGAAGCCGGGTAATGCTTTACTATCAGCTTCAGAAAGGCGGACATGAGCAGGCGGATTATTCTACAGAAGTGCTGACGCCGATGTACGAAAATCTGTATGTTAAGAAATTTGTCCTTTTTGCAAATGAAAAGCTGAAGTACTATTTCAAGGAGACGATAGACGGGAATTCCTACCGCAGCGATAAGGAGACCTGCGTGCGCAAGGCAGAGCCGGGCGAGCAGGGAAGATTCGGAAGGCTTAATGATATTCTGGTTGAGACAGATCCCAGAGAACGGGAGAAAAAGATGAGAGCGTATGCGCTGGAGGATGCGTGTGCTGCGCGGATATTTGTACAGTATTAAGGAGGTTGTCTTTTTATGGGGCAGGGCAGCATAATTGGATATGAAATAAATGAAAAGACATGCCAGATCAGTTATTATAATGATCAGCAGCTGGAGCCGGATACTCTTGAGGTGGACGCGGACAATTACCAGATCCCTCTGATTATCGGAAAACTCAGGGATACATGGGCTTACGGCAAAGAAGCGAAAAGACTTGTTACCATTAAAGAAGGCTTTACTGTTACAAGGCTCCTGAGCAAAAGCCTGGCCGGGGACCGGATTGAATTCGGGGAGGAGACATATGATGCAGTGTGGCTTTTGTCCCAGTTTATTCAGATGTCCCTGCAGTCTTTTCCGGAAATTGAAGGGATCGTGTTTACCGTACCTACTCTGACCGAAGAACTTGCACAGATGCTTCGGGGAATTGCTGTGCGGATGAATATCAACAAACGGCATGTTTTTATACAGGATTATAAAGAGAGCTTCTGCAATTATCTGTTCTATCAGCCAAAAGAGCTGTGGCAGTATGACGCGGCGCTGTTCTGCTGTGACAGAAATGAAATCAGAGCATTTATGCTCCGCAGACTGAAACCGGGGCTGGGCGGAGGTAAAACTACTTTCGTGACAGTGGATGAAGTCGCCAGCGCCCATATGAAAGAGCTGGCAATGGTCTATCCTGTTTTAAATGAGGACAAGGCGAAAGAAGCGGACGCCATGTTCTGCAAATTTATCGAAAGTGTATTTGATAAGAGAATTGTATCTTCTGTATTTCTGACAGGAGAGGGATTTGAAAACAACTGGTATCCGAAGGCGCTTCGGGTTCTCTGCAATGGCCGGAGAGCTTTTATCGGCAACAATCTGTACAGCAAGGGAGCCTGCTACACAGCCTATCGGAAGCTATTTATGCATATTGAGAATCCGGTTTATCTTTCCGAGGATAAACTGACGGATCAGATTACCGTGAATATGCGCGTGGACGGACAGGAAATGTGGTATCCCATCGTATCCTGGGGAGCACACTGGTACGAGTCGAATAATCAGTGGGAAGTGATCCTGGAGGATGTGGAGGATATCGAGTTCCATATTGAATCCCTGATTCAGGGAAATGTACGGACAGAAAAAATTTCTCTGGAGAAGTATCCGAAGCGGGCGGAATATTCCATGCGTCTTCAGATTGAAACATTGTTTCTGGATGAAAAGACGTGCAAAATTACAGTAAGGGATGCAGGATTCGGAGACTTTTTCCCGGCTACGGATTTCCGGGAAGAGAAGATAATTCACTTAGGAGGCAATGATGGGAAGTTTAATTCTTTGTCATGACAGACATGCGGCACATCCTTATGAGATTACAAGAATTCACTGCAGGATCTTTACCATAGAGGAGCTCTGCTATTATCTTTGTAATAATCTTTATCTGATTGACTATACAATTATGAATGAGCAGCTCTGTTCCTGGCTGGAAGACGAACTGGGAATGACCAGTCTGGCAGAGAGTCTGAGAGATGTGCTCAGGCTTCACGGATCTGTGGAAAAATTTGTTCTTACGATATTGAAGGCATCCCGGATCTACCGGGAGCCGGAGATGATCCGGATTCAGAATGTTCTGGAACATCTGAAAAACCAGAAAGATATCGAACGCCAGAAATACAAGGGGGATAATCTGCTGGAAAGCGGGGAAGTGGAAGAAGCCATTCTTGTATATCAGGCAATTCTGAATCAGGAGAAGGATGAGACTGTGGATGACAAGTTCTACGGTAAGATCTATGCCGGTCTGGGAGCGGCGTACGGAAGGCTGTTTCTCTATCAGGAGTCTGCAAAAATGTATGACAGGGCGTATCAGATATGCGGGGACGAGACGCTTCTGAAGCCCTATCTGTATGCGTCCTACAAATATCTGTCTCTGGAAGAATATCATATTCTGATTACCAAGCATGAAGATTATATGAGAATCAATGCGGAAATGCGGCGGGAGATTGATGACGTGAAAAACGGGCTGCAGGTTGAGCCGGACGAGGAACTCCTGGAAAAGTGGAAACGGCAGCATCGCAGGCAGCTTTGACAGGTAAAAATAATTCGCACTAAATCTATTGAAAATACACTGCT
>ERZ1643247.2166-NODE-2166-length-16116-cov-33.376253_pt1 | contig 16116 bp, 14 predicted proteins | sample MGYA00579264_ERZ1643247 | MGnify/ENA primary metagenome ERZ1643247 (study PRJEB29033, sample SAMEA4952262) | chicken gut metagenome | biome: Broiler Chicken; feature: Gastrointestinal Tract; material: Caecum | place: Ireland | collected 2018 | study: Broiler... | reverse complement strand
CGGCCCCGTCGGCGTGGAGATCAAAAACAACATCAAGCGCGCCTGGTGGAGAAAGTTCGTGCAGGAGAGCGAAAATTCGTTCGGCGTAGACGCCGCCATCCTCATGAATTCGCGCGTATGGGAAGCCAGCGGCCACACCGCCTCCTTCACCGACCCCAAGATGGACTGCAAGGAGTGCAAGGCGCGCTTCCGCGCCGATAACCTCATCGAGGCGCATTCCAAGGGCAAAGTCAACCCCGATACCATGACCAACGAAGAGATGGAGGCGTACATCGCCGAGCACAAGGTGGCATGCCCCAACTGCGGCAAGCACAACTGGACGCCCATCCGCACCTTCAATCTGATGTTCGAGACCTCGCGCGGGGTGACGGACGAGAGCCAGAACAAAATTTACCTCCGCCCTGAAACGGCGCAGGGGGAATTTGTCAACTTTTTGAACGTGCAGCGCACCACCCGCGCCAAGATCCCCTTCGGCATCGCCCAGATCGGCAAGGCATTCCGCAACGAGATCACGCCCGGCAACTTCATCTTCCGCACCATCGAATTCGAACAGATGGAGCACCAGTGGTTCTGCAAGGGCGGCACAGACCTAGAGTATTACGAAGAATACAAGAGCCGCGCCATGAACTTTTTGCTCGGCCTCGGCTTCAAGCCCGAGCACCTGCGCTTTAAGGACCACGACAAGCTGGCGCACTACGCCAAGTCCGCCTGCGACATCCAGTATCTGTTCCCCATCGGCTGGTCCGAGCTCAACGGCATCCACGACCGCACCGACTACGACCTTTCCCGCCATCAGGAATATTCGGGCAAGAACATGAACTACCTCGACCCGACGACGGGCGAAAAGTTCATCCCCTATGTGGTGGAATACTCCATCGGCGCCGACCGCCTGATGCTCGCCGTGCTGTGCGAGGCGTATGAAGAGGAAGAGCTGGAAGGGGGCGACGTGCGCACCGTGATGCACTTCCACCCCGCCCTCGCCGCCTACAAGGCAGCCGTGCTGCCCCTGCAGAAGAACCTCTCCGAAAAGGCGAAAGAGGTGTATAAGCAGCTTTCCAAGCGCTTTATGTGCACCTACGACGAGGCCGGCTCCATCGGCAAGCGCTACCGCCGCCAAGACGAGATCGGCACCCCCTTCTGCATCACCATCGACTTCGACACGCTGGAAAACGGCACCGTCACCGTGCGCGACCGCGACACCATGGCGCAGATCCGCCTGGACATCGACGCCGTCGCCCCCTATATCGAAAAGACGATGGAACACTAAAAGAAATTTACTCACAAAAACCTCGGCGGGCTGCCGCCTGCGGTTTTTCGTGATTTGAAAGAAAACCCGACGTTCGCCGCCTGAAAGGCGGTTCTGCGTCGGGTTTTCTCTCTTTGCGCGGCAATTAAGGGCTCTCGTTTATAAACGCCGCGCAAATTCACTCTTTCCGCGAAAGCCGCAGGTTTGCGGCAAATTGAGGGCGCTGGCGCAAAAGCGTGGTTTTGCTTGCGCGAGAATTGTTTTTAAGTTCACGAAAATTCTTTTGAGCTGACAAAAGAATTTTCCGTGAGGAAGGGGGAAACCTGCCGTGCGCGCGGCTTCGCCGTGCTGGCGGCGGTTTCTCCCCTCTGCGGCGCGCCTTTCGGGGCACGCCTTTTTTTATGCGCGCCGCATTCACCTCCATCCGTATGCTCATAAGGGAAACGAGGCAAAAATGCGATTTTGCCTCGTTTTAAGTATTGTTTGGAATAAAAACGCCGCGCAAATTCACTCTTTCCGCGAAAGCCGCAGGTTTGCGGCAAATTGAGGGCGCTTACCGAAAGGCGCGGCTTTCGGACGCGCAGAGATTGTTTTTGAAAGGAAAAGAGGCAAAAATGCGATTTTGCCTCGTTTTAAGTATTGTTTGGAATAAAAACGCCGCGCAAATTCACTCTTTCCGCGAAAGCCGCAGGTATGCGGCAAATGGGGTGCGCTTACCGAAAGACGCGGCTTTCGGACGCGCAGAGATTGTTTATAAAAGAGAAAAACGGCAAAAGTACGATTTTGCTTGCGCGAGTATTGTTTTAAATCGTCTTTAATTTTACATTTTACATTCTACATTTACCATCCCCGCGCGACGAGGCGCGCGGGCGCCTCATTCCCACTCTGTCATCCTGAGTAAGCACGGCGTAGCCGTGCGCATCGAAGGATCTCTGAAAACGATGCCGTCCTCAATTCTACATTTTACACTTTACATTTTACATTTCCGCCCGTGCGGCGCGCCTACTGCTCGTTCCATGCCACGGGGCGGCCGTACAGCGCCGCGCCGTACTCCTTCATGCAGCGAAATACTTCGTCCGACAGAGCCTGCGTGCGCGCGCGTTCCGAACCTTCCTGCGGCGGATACACGGCGGGCAGGATGTGCAGCACGACCTTCTTTTTCAGATGCAAAAACTTGCGCAGGCGGGTCTGGCGGAATTCGATAAACAGCGGCAGCACGGGCACGCCGAACTTGACGGCGTAGCGGAAGGCGCCCGACTTGAAGGGGCGCAGCTTTTCGTACCGCGGCCACAGGGCGTGCTCGGGGTAGAAGTTGACGATCTTATGCTTTTCCATCAATTCCCCGACGGCGAGCTGTAAATTTTTGATGTCGCTGACGGTGGTGCCGACGGGCAGAAAGCCGCCCGATTTGAAGATGCGCCCCAGCTCTCCCCGCTTCAACAGGTAATACGAGCCCGTGTGATAGACGCGGAAGGGCCCCAGCGCGTTTTTGACCAGCAGCGTATCCAGCGTGTGCGCGTGGTTGCACACCGAGATCGCCCCCTGTCCGCGCAGGGCGCGCAGGTTTTTGCGCCCCACCGTGTACGCCCCCTGCCCGAACCAGGTGAGCAGCGGCCCCACGACGCGCACCACCGACAGCACCACCGCCCGCCGCACCCTTTCGACGGGGGTGCGCGTGAGGTATTCGTAGCCGCCGTCGATCGCCTGCGCGTCGAAGGTGCGATGCTGCTCGTTCATATCCACATCGTAGGCGCCCCGCGCTTCCAGCTCGCGCTGGCGGGCAGCCAGATCGATCTTCGCCATGCCGCTCTCCCTTCCTGCTTTTGTTCTGCCGTGAAATGTACTAAATCTCTGTTACAATTATAACACGGGCATGACAAAAAGGCAACCGTTTGCGCACGAGCTCGGCACGCGCCTCTTTCCCGCGCGCCGCATTCACCTCCATCCGGATGCCTATAGATGCCTATAAGGGAAAAAAGGAAAAAGTGTGATTTTTCCTTTTTTGAGTATTTGTTTTCAGAGATCCTTCGTCGCGTTGCTCCTCAGGATGACAGGAGAGAAGGATGACGACACATTTTACAGCGTATCCATCTCGTCCAGCGTCAGCAAAAAGGCGGGGATAAAGTTTTCCATAAAATATTGCAGGCAAGGGAGATCGCGCCCGCGCAGGTCTTCTTCGATGCTCTCCTTCGCCTTTTTGAATTCGGCATTGCCCCCCTTCAGCTCTTCCAAGCACTTGACGTAGGCGGAGAGCTTGTCTGCCGCCTTCACCAGCTTATACTCGTACGAATCTGCATCCGCCAAGAGGACGGGGGCAAAATCTTGCGAAAGCTCTTGCGGGAGCATGGAAAGCAGCTTGCTGTTGGCAAGATCTTCCACCCGCCGGTACGCCCCGCGCATTTCGCCGTTGAAATACTTGATGGGCGTGGGCAGATCGCCCGTCATCACCTCGCTGCTCTCGTGGTAGAGGGCGCAGAGCACCGTCTTCGTGACGTCGGGCGCGTTGCCGAAGATGCGCGTATCGATGACGGCGAGGGCATGGGCGAACATCGCCACCTGCTGCGAGTGTTCCATGATGTTTTCGTCGCGCGAGGAGCGCATCAGCGCCCAGCGGCGGATGTACTTCATCCTGTCTAAAAAGGCAAAAAAATTATACATGTCTCTTTCCTCAAACAAAGTTATCTTTATTGTAGCATAAAATCTGTTGACTTTCAATCTCTTTTGCTCTATAATTGAAACTGCATTTTTCGACACGGCCTTCTCGCCCCCGCAAGGGAGCGCGAAGTTTGTGAATACAATCGCATATCCGCCGGGGGTGCTGTAAAAGGCTGAGATCATACCCTTTGAACCGGACAGGATAATACCTGAACGGGAGGTTTCAAAGATACGTTTCGGCTTGCCCCAAAGGGGCGAGCCGTCTTTTTTATGACGTCATTCGGCGGAAAGGAGGTATTTTTATGTTTCTCGGAAACTTGCTGGACGAAGAGGGCGCGATCTGGTTCCCCCTCGAGTTCGGCACCCCGTTCGACGCGATCCGCGCGGTACTGTTTTGGGTATCCGTCCTCTACATCGCCGTCGGGCTCATCCTGCTTATCGCCATCCGCGGCGAAGGGCGCAAAAAATTCCTGCGCGTGGGCGGCATCGTCACCGTCATCTATACGGCGGCGCTGTGCCTCGTTTTCCTCATCCTCGCCTTTATTGAAGACGGCATCAAGCCCATCCTCTTCTATCCCCTCTTAGCGCTCATCGCCGTGGTGGCGGCAGGCGGGGTGGTCTTGTTCTTCAACCGCAGTAAAGCGGCGCTCATCGCCGTCGGCTGCGCGGCGGGCGCGGCGCTCATCGCCACCTTCGTGTGCATGGGCGTCAACTACGCAGACGGCAGCGCCCTCGAAGACAACTGGCTGACCGAAGACCAGGTGAACACGGTAGCTCTCTATGTGAGCGCGGTGGTATTGGCGCTGGTCATCATCGGCGCAGCATTCCTTTTCGGCAGAAAAGACAAAACAGGATGGAATTCGCGTTCTTTAGCGTTTGCCGCCGTGTGCATCGCCATGAGCTTCGCCCTCTCGTACCTGAAGGTGGTAGAAATGCCGCAGGGCGGTTCCATCACCATCGCCAGCATGCTGCCGCTGATGATCTTCTCGTACATGTTCGGCACCAGAAAGGGCGTGTTCGCGGGCTTTATCTACGGCATTTTGCAGGCCTTCCAGGATACTTACATCCTGCACCCGGCGCAGTTCTTGCTTGATTATCCGCTTGCGTTTGCCGCCATCGGCCTCGCGGGCATGTTTGCCCATACCGATTCGCTGCGTTATCCGCAGTTAAAGTTTACTTTAGGCGCCATTGTAGCTGTTGTGGGAAGATTCCTTTCCGCCTATCTCTCCGGTGTATTCGCCTTTGGCGCATTTGCCGCAGAAGGAAGGCCCGCATGGCTGCACTCTTTGATCTATCAGGCGACCTATTTACCGATTGAACTCGTCATCGTCGTCGCAGCCGGGTGCATCGTACTCTCTTCCAAAGCATTCCTGAAGGAGATGGAGCGCATCGCTTCCCCCGCCAAGCCCGTTAAGGCTGCCCCCGTGCAGGAAGCGGCCGCCTCTTCGCAAAAAGCACAAGCCGAAGCTGCCGCAGCCAAAACGCCCGAAGCAGCCGAACAGGCGCAGAAATAAGACTTACGGCTTCAAAACTTTGCCCCGCCCATGGCGGGGCAAACGCAGGGGCGCCCCGCAATTTTGCGGGGCGCCCTTAATTATAAACATATTTTATTCCCGCTCTTCCGACTCTAAATTCAGCCAGCGGCATTCCGCCTCGGAAAGTTCCAAACGCAGCGCCGCCAGGTTTGCCCGCATGTGCGCGGGGCTGGCCGTGGAGAGCACGGCGAAAGCGTTGAGCCCGCTTTGGAAGGTCCACGCCAGGGCGATCTGCGCCACGGTGGCGCCTTTTTCGGCGGCGAGCTGTTCGCAGCGGCTGAGCCGCTCCATGTTGCGCCCGCAAAAATAGCCGCGGCGGGCAAAGCCGTCCAGCGAGGCGGCGGTGACGGGGTCCTGCGTTTTGACCCTGCCCGAGAGCATCCCCCTGCCGAGGGAGGAATAGGCGATGAGCGGCGTCTGCGTCTCCTTATACCAATCGCGCGCGGCCTGTTCCCCTTCGCCCGTGACGCTGACGCACGCGCCCGGCCACGGGTTTTCGACCTGTTCCGCCAGCCCGAAGTGCACGCTGGAGGCGGCAAAGGGAGGCAGGCCCTGCTCTTTGGCATAGGCATTGGCGGCGGCGATGCGCTCGTGCCGCCAGTTGGAAGCCCCGAAGGCGCGCACCTTCCCCTCTTTATACAAGGCGCCCAGCGCCTCTACCATGGAAGAGACGGGCAGGCGCTCGTCGTCGCGGTGTAAAAGGAGAAGATCGATATAGTCGGTGCGCAGGGCGCGCAGCGAGCGCTCGGCGTCTTTGCGGATGCTTTTGGCGTCCACGCGGCTGCGGCCGAACACGGAAGGGTGCGCGCACTTTGTTTCGATAAAGATCTTGTCGCGGTTGCCGCGGGCGGCGACCCAGGCGCCCAGGCATTCTTCCGCGCCCTTATAGACGCGGGCGGCGTCGAAGGCGGTGATGCCGAGATCGAACATCTCGTCGAGCAGTTTATTCTGCTCGCCCGCCGTGTACGGCGGCGAGGCGAGCCCTAAAAAGATGCGCGATACGCGCTTGTCGCTGCCGGGCAGCGCGGCGGTCGGTTCCTGCATGGCAATTTCCTCTTTGGTGATATCGCTTTGATTATACCACGAAAGCCCCGCCCTTTGCAAGCGGCGGCGCATACATTTTGCCCCCTGCGGCACATACTGAAAAGAAAGCGGCCGCCCCGCCGGAAACGGGCGCGCCGCGTGCAAACGGCCCCGCCCCTGCGAAAGAATACCCCGCCGAGATCGGTGGTATTTTCCGCCGCAAACGGCGGCATTTGCCGCTTGCGCAGAGCGCCCGCCCGGCGCTATACTATATTCAAAATATAAATCATAAAGGAAGGAATACCGAAATGATCGACCCCAGAAAAGTTGCCGTCGTCGGCTGCGGCTTTGTCGGCTCTGCCTGCGCCTTTACGCTGATGCAGCACGGGCTGTTTTCTGAAATGGTGCTCATCGACGCCGACCGCCGCAAGGCGGAGGGCGAGGCGATGGACATCGCCCACGGGCTGCTGTTTGCCAAGCCCATGAACATCTACGCAGGGAACTACGACGATGCCGCCGACGCGGCGCTTGTCATCGTCACCGCGGGCGCCAACCAAAAGCCGGGCGAAACGCGGCTCGACCTGGTCAAAAAGAACAGCGCCATCATGCGCTCGGTGGCGGGGCAGCTGCGCGAGCGGCAGTACGAAGGGATGCTGCTCGTCGTTGCCAACCCCGTAGACATTTTGACCCGCGTGGCGCAGAGCTGCGCAGGGCTGCCCGAGGCGCGCGTATTCGGCTCTGGCACGGTGCTCGATTCGGCGCGCCTGCGCTACCTTTTGGGCGAACATTTGCAGGTGGACAGCCGCGGCGTGCACGCCTTTATCGTCGGCGAACACGGCGACAGCGAGATCGCCGTGTGGAGCAGCGCCCACGTTTCCGGCGTTCCCTTACACGAATTCTGCGAGATGCGCGGCTACTTCGACCACGAAAACGCCATGCGCGAGATCGGCGAGAGCGTGAAAAACAGCGCCTACAAGATCATTGAAAGAAAAGGCGCCACCTACTACGGCATCGCCATGGCGGTGCAGCGCATCTGCGAGGCGGTGATGCGCGACGAAAAGTCCGTCCTGCCCGTCTCCACGGCGCTGCACGGCGAATTCGGCATCGACGGCGTCACCCTCAGCGTGCCCGCCATCTTGGGCGCGCGCGGGGTGGAAAAGGTGGTGCCCGTGTCGCTGGACGAAAACGAGCTCACCCGCCTGCGCTATTCGGCGGATATGCTGCGCGGCATCTATGAAGGGCTGTGAGCGCAGCGAACTTCTTTGCCCGGGCAAACGCATCGGGCTTTTACTGCACAAATAGCGGGCAGGGGCGGCATTGCCGCCCCTGCCCGTACTGTATACTGTACGCTGTTTTGCCAAGACCGGTCAGAACTTGTCCGCCTCGCCGTAGCCGTATTCCTTCAACAGATTCGCCTTGTCGCGCCAGTCGTCTTTGACTTTGACGTACGCCGTCAAAAACACCTTGCAGCCCAAAAACTTTTCCATCTCGCGGCGGGCGCCGGAGAGCGTCTCTTTGAGGGCGCTGCCCTGTTTGCCGATGAGGATGGCCTTGTGGTTCGATTTTTCGCAGATGATGTCGAGGTCGATATCGTAGATCTCGGCGTCTTCCCGCTTTTTGAAGGTGTTGACCAGCACCGCCACGCCGTGCGGGATCTCTTTATCGTAGCGCAGGAGGATGCCCTCGCGCATGATCTCGCCCACCATGAACTTTTCGCTCTTGTCGGAGAGCACGTCTTCGGGGAAGAGCGGCTCGCCCTCGGGCAACAGTTCGGCAATGGCGTCTTTTAATTTAGAAATATTTTTTCCCCTGCGTGCGGAGACGGGCACCACCGTGCAGGAGATGCCCGCTTCAAACAATTTCTGCGCGTCGGCGGGGATATTTTCGGCGGACATGATGTCCGTCTTGGTATAGGCGATGAGCATGGGCTCGCCCAAAGCGAGATAGCGGCGCATGAGGGAGATGTCCGCATCCGTCACCCCCTTGTGCCCGTCGTGCACATATAGGATGAGGTCTACGTCTTTGGCGGAGCTTTCCGCCGTCTTCATCATGCGCTCGGACAGCACCGTTTTGGAGCGGTAGATGCCGGGCGTATCGAGGAAGGCGATCTGCAGGCCGGGCTCGTTCAGTACCCCTAAAATGCGGTCCCGCGTGGTCTGGGGTTTGGGGGAGACGATGGCGACCTTTTCGCCCACCATGCAGTTGACCAGCGTGCTCTTGCCCGCGTTTGCCTTGCCGATGACGGCTACCGTTCCCGCCTTCATGCCTCGTCCCTCGCTATGTTCATTTCCGCGAGCACCGCCTCTTCGCGGGCGCGCATCTCCGCCTTGTCCTCTTCCGTTTCGTGGTCGTACCCCAGCAGGTGGCACAGCCCGTGCACGGCGAGGTAGTACACTTCCCGCCGCAGCGAATGGCCGTATTCCTGCGCCTGTTCGGCGGCGCGCTCCCTGCAGATGACCACGCTTCCCAAAAACAGCGCCCCTTCTTCGTCGATATCGAAGGGAAAATCTTCCTTCCGCAGGGGAACGCCCCGGATGCCCTCTAAATTGGGGAAGCTGAGCACGTCGGTGACGGCGTCGATGCCGCGCTCGGCGGCGTTGAGGGCGCGGATGCCCGCCTCGTCGGTGAACACGAGCTCGGCGGAGAGGGGCACGTCGCTGTCGATGCCCGCAAGGGCGTGCGCCTCGAGCAGGGCGGCGTCGAAGCCCTCTTCTTCACAATGCAGGATAAGTTCTGCCATTTTAGTCGTTCTCCTTGGTTTCGCCTTCTTTTTTGCGCTGCAATTTCAGCTGCGGGTATTGGATGCGGCCGTGGTACACGCCCGAGAGGCAGTTGACGATGGCCACGCGGATAACGGAGAGGTCGCGCATGGTGATGTCGCACTCGTCGAACTGCCCAAGGTCCATGCGCTCTTCGATGATCTCGCGCACCGCCTTTTCCACCTTTTGGTGCGAGCGGTCTGAAAGGGAGCGGGAGATGGCCTCGCTGGCGTCGGCGATCATGATGATGGCGGCGATCTTGCTCTGCGGCTTGGGGCCGGAATAGGAATATTCTTCGATCTTCACGTCGCCGTCGGAGATCTTCATCGCCTTGGCGTAGAAGTAGCGCACGGGCAGGGTGCCGTGGTGCTGCAGCGCCACGTCCGCCAATATCTGCGGCAGGTGCTTGGAGCGGATGAGCTCGTAGCCGTCGCGCGCGTGCGAGCGGATGATGTCTACCGAAAGTTCAGGCGTCAGCTCGTTGTGCGGGTTGTAGCCCGTCTGGTTTTCGGTGAAGTATTCGGGCTGGCGCAGCTTGCCCACGTCGTGATAGTAGGCGGCGGCGCGGGCGAGGGCGGTGTCTTCGTCTAAAGCGATGGCGCATGCCTCCGCCAGGTGCGCCACCACGATGGAGTGGTTGAAGGTGCCGAAGGCGTTCTGCTTGAGCTCGCGCATCAGGGGCGCGTCGTGGTCGGTAAGCTCGCGCAGGCGATAGTCGGTGATGCAGTTGAACAGGGCCTCGAACACGGGCAAAAGCGCCATGAACAGCACGGCGGACACCACGCCCCCTTCCAGCCCGTACAGCAGCGGCCACACGATCTGCGCGCCGCGGTCGTATTCGAGGCAGGCGATCATCACCAGAATGGGCAGGCAGACGGCAAAGCCCGTGCACACCGAGCGCAAACGGGTCTTGACCTTGCTGCCCACAAAGATGCCCACCATCCCCGCCGAAAAAGTCAGAAGCGGGGTGACGAGCATGGCGTTGCTGTACTCGTTGATGGCGGAAAAGTTGGAAAAGTTGTCGATAGAGAACATCCCCAGGGCGAAGATGACGTTCAAAAAGATGGCGTCGCGCCTGCCGCACAAAAGGAGCGCCAGCAGCGCCAAAAGGGCGATGGGGCGGGAATAGATATTGAAGAAGTAGCCGAAGAAGTAGCACACCAGCAGGCTGACGTCCAGCACCATGAAGATGAGCCAGATGCTGCGCGCCGAGGCGAGCACCCGCCTGTCTTCAAAGATATAATAAAAATAGATGGTGCAGCACAGCATCAAGAGGCTGGACGCCAAATAGATGGCGGAGGCGTAATTTTCGGTAATGTAGGGCAAAAATTCCTGCCCGGGGATGCGCAGCGAATTCAGCCAGATGAACAGGCAGACGATGAGCATGAGCAGGATATAGTTTGCCAGAAAGAGGAACACGCTCTTTACGCATTCCCTTTTGCCGAATTTCGTGTTTTCGGGCGTTTCAGAAAACCGCATCATTTTTTCTTGCGTTCCTCCCGGATGTATTCGCGCCGCGCGGCGTCTCGCTCGTAGGCGTGGACGATGGCCATGACCAGCGGATGGCGCACGACGTCTTTGGCGGTGAGGGTGACCGTTTCCACCCCCTCGATGTTCTTCAATACGGAAACGGCGTGTTTGAGGCCGCTGCGCTTGCCCTCGGGCAGGTCGATCTGCGTCACGTCGCCCGTCACCACCACCTTGCTCCCCTCGCCCATGCGGGTGAGGAACATCTTCATCTGCTCGCAGGTGGTGTTCTGCGCCTCGTCTAAGATGATGAAGGCGTTGGAAAGCGTCCTGCCGCGCATATACGCCAACGGCGCCACCTCGATGACCCCCTTTTCCATCAGCTTTGCGTACGTTTCCAGCCCGAACATCTCCTGCAGGGCGTCGTACAGGGGGCGCAGGTAGGGGTCTACCTTGGTCTGCAGGTCGCCGGGCAGAAAGCCGAGCTTTTCGCCCGCCTCCACCGCGGGGCGGGTGAGGATGATCTTTTCCACCTGCTTGCCCTTGAGCGCGCCCGCAGCCAGGCACACGGCGAGGTATGTTTTGCCCGTGCCCGCGGGGCCGATGCCGAACACCACCGTGTTCTTTTTGATGGCGTCTACATACTTTTTCTGCCCCACCGTCTTGCACTTGATCTGCTTGCCGCGGGAAGTGATGGCGACCACGTCGCTCATCACCTGTTCGATGCCCTCTAAATTCCCCTCGCGCGCCAGCTCGATGCAGTAGACGATGCGCGTCTTATCCACGGGTTCGCCGGCGCGGATGAGCTTTAAGATGCCCTCCAGCACCCGCGCGGCGAGGGCGACGTTGCCCTCCTCGCCCGAGATCTTCAGCCGCACCCCCTCGACGGACGCCGAAACGCACAGCTCGCGGGTGACGATATTCAGATTTTCGTCGTAAATGCCGACCAGCCGCTGCATGTCGTCTAAGCTGCCGGCGTCGATGACAATTTTTGTCTGCATAGTTTTCCTTTTGTCTTTTTCTATCTGTCGCAAATGCTGTCACAAATTGTTTGGGAAGGACGCCTCGCGCCGCCGCGTTTTTTAGGTCAGGCCCGCGCCGCCGCGTTTTTAGGTCAGACCCGCGCCGCCGCGCCCTTCCAAAAAGCGAAAGCGTTCAAAGGCCCACCGCCGCGCCGATCGCCCGCATACGGGCACGACTTCTAAAAAACGAAAGCGTTCAAAGGCCTGCCGACAGCCGCACCCGCACGGTAAGGCGCACCGCATATACGGCACCTTCCCCTTCCGCGCGCACGGAGATCTCCTGCGCAACGGGTTCGCCGCCCGCCGCCAACAGCGCCTGCGCCAGCGCGCTCTCCCGCGCGGCTTCGCTCTCCGCCGCAAAGGCGTATTCGCCCTGAAAGGAGCACAGCAGCGCGCACCTGGCGATGGCGAAGGTCTCGTGCCGCTCTTCCCCCTGCACAAAATAGCCGCCGACCAGCGTCTGCCCCGCAGACACGGCCTCGCCGACGCAAACTTCCGCCGTGCCGCGCAGCACGGTGAGCTCTTCCACCACCCCTGCGCGCGGGGCAACGAGCGACTGCTTCCGCACGGGCGCGGGGGGCTCGGCGGACTCTTCCACGGTGACGGTCAGAACGCAGCCGCTCTTTTCCACCGAGGCGAACACCACCCCGGGGAGGGCGAGCAGCGCCGTGCGGGCGGCTTCCCCCTCTTCTTCGCAGTAGAAGGTGAAGGGGGCGATGCCCGCCTCCTGCAGCACCTCGCGCACGCGGGCGGCGTTCCGGGCGGCGCTCCCCTCTATCTCGATCCGCAATACGGCGGTGCCGCCCGCCCACAGCGCGGCGGCAAGCAACAGCGCCCCGATCCATAGCCCGGGGCGGGCGAGCAGGGCGTCGGCAAGCCGCTTGCAGCCGACACTCCCCTTGTTAGTTACAGTATAACACGAACCGCGCAAAATTGCAAAAACTTTTTGCATTTCTTTTGCACGGACGTATAATTTCAGCCGGCAGACGCTCACTTTGCGCACGCAGTAAGTGCGGATGCCCGCGCGCGCCAGCCGTTCGAGGGCGGAAAGGGGCATCACGCCGCCGATCTCTACCTCGCAGCAGAAAGGCGGCCTCATCCTTCCGCCTCCACGCCGCGGACGTCCCCTGCCGTCAACGATCTTCCTCCGCCGCGCACGTCGCCCAACCCTTCTGTCGGCATCGGGTCTCCCCTGCCGCGCACGTCCCCTGCCGGCAACGATCTTTCTCCGCCGCGCACGTCCTCTTCCCGCGAAGCAGGAGCGAAAGACGGCGCGGGCGATCCTTCCGCCTCCACGCCGCGCACGTCGCCCGCCAGCAGCAGGTCGCCCCCGCCGTAGCGCGCCACCGTCATGCCCCGCCCCGTCACCCGCAGGCGCACGCCCGCGAAGGCGAGCACCGCCTCTTCCGCCGAAAGGGAGGCGATGCCGCGCACGTTTTCAAAATAGGCGCATTTTCCCACCAGCAGCACCGCCTTGGCGCCGCCGAAGCACACATCCGCATCCGCGCCCAGGCGCGTTACAATTTCGTCAAACAGCCGCATACACACCCCCGCCCGCGAAGGCGAGCACCGCCTCTTCCGCCGAAAGGGAAACGATGCCGCGCACGTTTTCAAAATAGGCGCATTTTCCCACCAGCAGCACCGCCTTGGCGCCGCCGAAGCACACATCCGCATCCGCGCCCAGGCGCGTTACAATTTCGTCAAACAGCCGCATACACACCCCCACCCGCAGGCGATCCCTCCGCCCGCCCGCGCCCCGCCCCATTCGCTTGCCAAACGCGGCGGTTCGCGCTATAATAGTATTATATTTTTCTGAAAATTCTATTTTCCGCAGAAACCGTTCCGCCCTTCCCTTTTGTGCGGCGGATACCGTTCCGCTATACCGTTTTTTCGGAAAAGCGCCCCGCAAACACTGTATGCGGCAAGGAGAGCCCTCATGCATAAAAGCCGATCTATCCTGCAAAAGATCCCGCCTCTGCGGCTGGCGGTGTACCTGATCTCCGCCGCCCTGTTTATCGCCATGGCGGTCATCGCCGTGCGCCAGGGCATGGCGGGCTGGCCGGAAGAGGGCCCCGCCGTGGTGCTGGGCAACGCCGTCCTGTGGCTGGTGCCCTTCGTGCTCGGGCCGCTGCTGCGCCGCTATATCGGCGACAGCTTGTGGCTGCTGTTCGCCGTGTTCGCCTTTTTCGCCTCCTTTTTGGGGACGATCATGCGCTTTTACGAGAACATCTGGTGGTACGACTTGGCGATGCACACCGTCTTCGGCTATATCGGCTGCCTGATCGGGCTGTTTTTCGCCTGCAAACTGGCGGATATCTATGCGATGCGGCCGCTGCTCGTCGCGCTCTTCTGCTTCTGCATGTCGCTGATGTTCGCAGCCCTATGGGAAGTGTTTGAATTTGCGGGCGATCTGCTGCTCGGCAACAACGCCCAGGGCGACCCCGTGCAGACGGTGACGGGCGAACTGTTCATCCCCGTCAACGACACCATGGAAGACATCATCTGCAATTTGACGGGCGCCGTCCTCTTTCTGCTGCATTACGGCCTGCACCGCCTCAGCCGCCGCTCGCTCGGCTTTTATATGTTCATGAAAGATTTTTCCATCGGGAAGAAGCCCTCGCCCGCAGAGAATATTGAAAGCGCCGCGGGATTTGAAAACACCGCGGAATTTGAAAACACCGCGGAATTTGAAAACGCCGCGCCCGCCGCGCAAAGCGCGCCGATAAAGCTTTCTCCCGCACAAACCACGGCCGCGGCCGTGCGGGGCGCCCCTTCGGAAGCGCCCGCAGGCGCAGATCTTACGCCCGCAGGCCCTTCACCCCTGCAAGAAGCGCCCGCCCATGCGTCCGCCCAAGCGCCCGTCCAAGCGCGCGCCCAAACGCGCGCCCATGCGTCCGCGCCGCAAGAATCGCAATACACGGAGGAAAAATAAACCATGCCTATCCTGCAATACCGCTGCCCTCAGTGCGGCAAAGAATTTGAAGAACTGGTACAGAAGTTTGACGACCCCGCCTACTGCCCCGCCTGCAAGGCAAAGGCGGAACGCGCCTGGAGCGGAAAGATGTTTTCCGCCACCGGCACCAAGCCCGCCCATTGCAGCGGCAACTGCAAGACGTGCGGGGGATGCAAGTAACGAAATTCACGCGTTCCTCGGCAGGCTGCTGCCTGCGGAACGCCGTGAGGGTAAGACAACCCCGCGGGGCGCCCTTCGGCTAGCCGCGGGGTTTTCCTCTTTGCGCGGCATTTTAATGGCTCTCGTTTATAAACGCCGCGCAAATTCACCTTTCCCTGTGCAGCTCCTCGCTGTAGGGTGAAAAAGGCAAAAGCGTGGTTTTGCCTTTTTCGAGTGATTTTGTTCACACTTTTTCTTTCGAGCTGACGAAAGAAATTGTCGAGATAAACCAAGCCAAAGCAAGAAGACCCCGCCCTGAAAGGCGACTTTTGCGCGCCTTGGGGCTCATCCTCATTGCAATACTTGGGTATTGCTGCTTCGTCTGTCGCCCCAATCCATCGCAAAATGCGCTCTTTCAGGGTGCGAAGCAATCGCAAGCGGGTAGATTGCCGCAGATGCAAGGCAAAGCCCGCAGGTAATATACAGACATATTACCAAGGGCTTTAACGCCGCAGATGTGGTGAGATACCCGCTTCCGATCGGATCCTCTTTGCTTTGGCTTGGTTAAGCTCATAAGGGAAAAACGGCAAAAGTGTGATTTTGCCGTTTTTTGAGAATAGTTTGGAATAAAAATGCCGCGGCTTCACTCTTTCCGCGTGCAGCTCCTCGCTGTAGGGTGAAAAAGGCAAAAGCGCGGTTTTGCCTTTTTCGAGTGATTTTGTTCACACTTTTTCTTTCGAGCTGACGAAAGAAAAAGTCGTGAGAAAGGGGGAAACCTGTTGTTCGCAGCCTTACGGCAGCTCTGCAACGGTTTCTCCCCTCTGCGGCTCGTCGCGTCAAGGCGCCATGGCCGTCGGCGCGCTATGCTTGCCGCCTTGCCTGTCGCGCCTGCCGCTCCTCTTCCCAAAAATCTCGCTTCGCTGCGATTTTCGGGAGCCCTGTTTATTTTTCGGGGCACGCCATTTTTTATGCGCGCCGCATTCACCCTCATCCGTATGCTCATAAGGGAAAAGAGGCAAAAGCGTCGTTTTGCCTCTTTTGGAGATTTAAGTTCACGCGTTCCTCGGCAGGCTGCTGCCTGCGGAACGCCGTGAGGGTAAGACAACCCCGCGGGGCGCCCTTCGGCTAGCCGCGGGGTTTTCCTCTTTGCGCGGCATTTTAATGGCTCTCGTTTATAAACGCCGCGCAAATTCACCTTTCCCTGTGCAGCTCCTCGCTGTAGGGTGAAAAAGGCAAAAGCGTGGTTTTGCCTTTTTCGAGTGATTTTGTTCACACTTTTTCTTTCGAGCTGACGAAA
>ERZ1643247.2162-NODE-2162-length-16130-cov-4.458476_pt1 | contig 16130 bp, 8 predicted proteins | sample MGYA00579264_ERZ1643247 | MGnify/ENA primary metagenome ERZ1643247 (study PRJEB29033, sample SAMEA4952262) | chicken gut metagenome | biome: Broiler Chicken; feature: Gastrointestinal Tract; material: Caecum | place: Ireland | collected 2018 | study: Broiler... | reverse complement strand
TGGCAAAGCTTCAGCGATCCGCTGGTGGAGCTGCTCTCCGACCATCCTGAGTCACAGTATGACTTGCTCGAAACACGACACGCCCTGGAAGGTATCGCCGCTTATTACGCCGCGCTGCGTAGTACCGATGAAGACAAGGAACGCATCCGTGAACTCCACCACGCCATAGAGCTGGCGCAGCAGTCTGGCGATCTGGACGCGGAATCAAACGCCGTACTCCAGTATCAGATTGCCGTCACCGAAGCGGCCCACAATGTGGTTCTGCTTCATCTGCTAAGGTGTATGGAGCCGATGTTGGCCCAGAATGTCCGCCAGAACTTCGAATTGCTCTATTCGCGTCGCGAGATGCTGCCGCTGGTGAGTAGTCACCGCACCCGCATATTTGAAGCGATTATGGCCGGTAAGCCGGAAGAAGCGCGCGAAGCATCGCATCGCCATCTGGCCTTTATCGAAGAAATTTTGCTCGACAGAAGTCGTGAAGAGAGCCGCCGTGAGCGTTCTCTGCGTCGTCTGGAGCAACGAAAGAATTAGTGATTTTTCTGGTAAAAATTATCCAGAAGATGTTGTAAATCAAGCGCATATAAAAGCGCGGCAACTAAACGTAGAACCTGTCTTATTGAGCTTTCCGGCGAGAGTTCAATGGGACAGGTTCCAGAAAACTCAACGTTATTAGATAGATAAGGAATAACCCATGTCAGAACGTTTCCCAAATGACGTGGATCCGATCGAAACTCGCGACTGGCTCCAGGCGATCGAATCGGTCATCCGTGAAGAAGGTGTTGAGCGTGCTCAGTATCTGATCGACCAACTGCTTGCTGAAGCCCGCAAAGGCGGTGTAAACGTAGCCGCAGGCACAGGTATCAGCAACTACATCAACACCATCCCCGTTGAAGAACAACCGGAGTATCCGGGTAATCTGGAACTGGAACGCCGTATTCGTTCAGCTATCCGCTGGAACGCCATCATGACGGTGCTGCGTGCGTCGAAAAAAGACCTCGAACTGGGCGGCCATATGGCGTCCTTCCAGTCTTCCGCAACCATTTATGATGTGTGCTTTAACCACTTCTTCCGTGCACGCAACGAGCAGGATGGCGGCGACCTGGTTTACTTCCAGGGCCACATCTCCCCGGGCGTGTACGCTCGTGCTTTCCTGGAAGGTCGTCTGACTCAGGAGCAGCTGGATAACTTCCGTCAGGAAGTTCACGGCAATGGCCTCTCTTCCTATCCGCACCCGAAACTGATGCCGGAATTCTGGCAGTTCCCGACCGTATCTATGGGTCTGGGTCCGATTGGTGCTATTTACCAGGCTAAATTCCTGAAATATCTGGAACACCGTGGCCTGAAAGATACCTCTAAACAAACCGTTTACGCGTTCCTCGGTGACGGTGAAATGGACGAACCGGAATCCAAAGGTGCGATCACCATCGCTACCCGTGAAAAACTGGATAACCTGGTCTTCGTTATCAACTGTAACCTGCAGCGTCTTGACGGCCCGGTCACCGGTAACGGCAAGATCATCAACGAACTGGAAGGCATCTTCGAAGGTGCTGGCTGGAACGTGATCAAAGTGATGTGGGGTAGCCGTTGGGATGAACTGCTGCGTAAGGATACCAGCGGTAAACTGATCCAGCTGATGAACGAAACCGTTGACGGCGACTACCAGACCTTCAAATCGAAAGATGGTGCGTACGTTCGTGAACACTTCTTCGGTAAATATCCTGAAACCGCAGCACTGGTTGCAGACTGGACTGACGAGCAGATCTGGGCACTGAACCGTGGTGGTCACGATCCGAAGAAAATCTACGCTGCATTCAAGAAAGCGCAGGAAACCAAAGGCAAAGCGACAGTAATCCTTGCTCATACCATTAAAGGTTACGGCATGGGCGACGCGGCTGAAGGTAAAAACATCGCGCACCAGGTTAAGAAAATGAACATGGACGGCGTGCGTCACATCCGCGACCGTTTCAATGTGCCGGTGTCTGATGCAGATATCGAAAAACTGCCGTACATCACCTTCCCGGAAGGTTCTGAAGAGCATACCTATCTGCACGCTCAGCGTCAGAAACTGCACGGTTATCTGCCAAGCCGTCAGCCGAACTTCACCGAGAAGCTTGAGCTGCCGAGCCTGCAAGACTTCGGCGCGCTGTTGGAAGAGCAGAGCAAAGAGATCTCTACCACTATCGCTTTCGTTCGTGCTCTGAACGTGATGCTGAAGAACAAGTCGATCAAAGATCGTCTGGTACCGATCATCGCCGACGAAGCGCGTACTTTCGGTATGGAAGGTCTGTTCCGTCAGATTGGTATTTACAGCCCGAACGGTCAGCAGTACACCCCGCAGGACCGCGAGCAGGTTGCTTACTATAAAGAAGACGAGAAAGGTCAGATTCTGCAGGAAGGGATCAACGAGCTGGGCGCAGGTTGTTCCTGGCTGGCAGCGGCGACCTCTTACAGCACCAACAATCTGCCGATGATTCCGTTCTACATCTATTACTCGATGTTCGGCTTCCAGCGTATCGGCGATCTGTGCTGGGCTGCTGGCGACCAGCAAGCGCGTGGCTTCCTGATCGGCGGTACTTCCGGTCGTACCACCCTGAACGGTGAAGGTCTGCAGCACGAAGATGGTCACAGCCACATTCAGTCGCTAACTATTCCGAACTGTATCTCTTACGACCCGGCTTACGCTTACGAAGTTGCTGTCATTATGCATGACGGTCTGGAGCGTATGTACGGTGAAAAACAAGAGAACGTTTACTACTACATCACTACGCTGAACGAAAACTACCACATGCCGGCAATGCCGGAAGGTGCTGAGGAAGGTATCCGTAAAGGTATCTACAAACTCGAAACCATTGAAGGTAGCAAAGGTAAAGTTCAGCTGCTGGGCTCCGGTTCTATCCTGCGTCACGTCCGTGAAGCGGCAGAGATCCTGGCGAAAGATTACGGCGTAGGTTCTGACGTTTATAGCGTGACCTCCTTCACCGAGCTGGCGCGTGATGGTCAGGATTGTGAACGCTGGAACATGCTGCACCCGCTGGAAACTCCGCGCGTTCCGTATATCGCTCAGGTGATGAACGACGCTCCGGCAGTGGCATCTACCGACTATATGAAACTGTTCGCTGAGCAGGTCCGTACTTACGTACCGGCTGACGACTACCGCGTACTGGGTACTGATGGCTTCGGTCGTTCCGACAGCCGTGAGAACCTGCGTCACCACTTCGAAGTTGATGCTTCCTACGTGGTTGTAGCGGCGCTGGGCGAACTGGCTAAACGTGGCGAAATCGATAAGAAAGTGGTTGCTGACGCAATCGCCAAATTCAACATCGATGCAGATAAAGTTAACCCGCGTCTGGCGTAAGAGGTAAAAGAATAATGGCTATCGAAATCAAAGTACCGGACATCGGGGCTGATGAAGTTGAAATCACCGAGATCCTGGTCAAAGTGGGCGACAAAGTTGAAGCCGAACAGTCGCTGATCACCGTAGAAGGCGACAAAGCCTCTATGGAAGTTCCGTCTCCGCAGGCGGGTATCGTTAAAGAGATCAAAGTCTCTGTTGGCGATAAAACCCAGACCGGCGCACTGATTATGATTTTCGATTCCGCCGACGGTGCAGCAGACGCTGCACCTGCTCAGGCAGAAGAGAAGAAAGAAGCAGCTCCGGCAGCAGCACCAGCGGCTGCGGCGGCAAAAGACGTTAACGTTCCGGATATCGGCAGCGACGAAGTTGAAGTGACCGAAATCCTGGTGAAAGTTGGCGATAAAGTTGAAGCTGAACAGTCGCTGATCACCGTAGAAGGCGACAAGGCTTCTATGGAAGTTCCGGCTCCGTTTGCTGGCACCGTGAAAGAGATCAAAGTGAACGTGGGTGACAAAGTGTCTACCGGCTCGCTGATTATGGTCTTCGAAGTCGCGGGTGAAGCAGGCGCGGCAGCTCCGGCGGCTAAACAGGAAGCGGCTCCGGCAGCGGCTCCTGCACCAGCAGCTGGCGTGAAAGACGTTAACGTTCCGGATATCGGCGGTGACGAAGTTGAAGTGACTGAAGTGATGGTGAAAGTGGGCGACAAAGTTGCCGCTGAACAGTCACTGATCACCGTAGAAGGCGACAAAGCTTCTATGGAAGTTCCGGCTCCGTTTGCAGGCGTCGTGAAGGAACTGAAAGTCAACGTTGGCGATAAAGTGAAAACTGGCTCGCTGATTATGATCTTCGAAGTTGAAGGCGCAGCGCCTGCGGCAGCTCCTGCGAAACAGGAAGCGGCAGCGCCGGCTCCGGCAGCAAAAGCTGAAGCCCCGGCAGCAGCACCAGCTGCGAAAGCGGAAGGCAAATCTGAATTTGCTGAAAACGACGCTTATGTTCACGCGACTCCGCTGATCCGCCGTCTGGCACGCGAGTTTGGTGTTAACCTTGCGAAAGTGAAGGGCACTGGCCGTAAAGGTCGTATCCTGCGCGAAGACGTTCAGGCTTACGTGAAAGAAGCTATCAAACGTGCAGAAGCAGCTCCGGCGGCGACTGGCGGCGGTATCCCAGGCATGCTGCCGTGGCCGAAGGTGGACTTCAGCAAGTTTGGTGAAATCGAAGAAGTGGAACTGGGCCGCATCCAGAAAATCTCTGGTGCGAACCTGAGCCGTAACTGGGTAATGATCCCGCATGTTACTCACTTCGACAAAACCGATATCACCGAGTTGGAAGCGTTCCGTAAACAGCAGAACGAAGAAGCGGCGAAACGTAAGCTGGATGTGAAGATCACCCCGGTTGTCTTCATCATGAAAGCCGTTGCTGCAGCTCTTGAGCAGATGCCTCGCTTCAATAGTTCGCTGTCGGAAGACGGTCAGCGTCTGACCCTGAAGAAATACATCAACATCGGTGTGGCGGTGGATACCCCGAACGGTCTGGTTGTTCCGGTATTCAAAGACGTCAACAAGAAAGGCATCATCGAGCTGTCTCGCGAGCTGATGACTATTTCTAAGAAAGCGCGTGACGGTAAGCTGACTGCGGGCGAAATGCAGGGCGGTTGCTTCACCATCTCCAGCATCGGCGGCCTGGGTACTACCCACTTCGCGCCGATTGTGAACGCGCCGGAAGTGGCTATCCTCGGCGTTTCCAAGTCCGCGATGGAGCCGGTGTGGAATGGTAAAGAGTTCGTGCCGCGTCTGATGCTGCCGATTTCTCTCTCCTTCGACCACCGCGTGATCGACGGTGCTGATGGTGCCCGTTTCATTACCATCATTAACAACACGCTGTCTGACATTCGCCGTCTGGTGATGTAAGTAAAAGAGCCGGCCCAACGGCCGGCTTTTTTCTGGTAATCTCATGAATGTATTGAGGTTATTAGCGAATAGACAAATCGGTTGCCGTTTGTTGTTTAAAAATTGTTAACAATTTTGTAAAATACCGACGGATAGAACGACCCGGTGGTGGTTAGGGTATTACTTCACATACCCTATGGATTTCTGGGTGCAGCAAGGTAGCAAGCGCCAGAATCCCCAGGAGCTTACATAAGTAAGTGACTGGGGTGAGGGCGTGAAGCTAACGCCGCTGCGGCCTGAAAGACGACGGGTATGACCGCCGGAGATAAATATATAGAGGTCATGATGAGTACTGAAATCAAAACTCAGGTCGTGGTACTTGGGGCAGGCCCCGCAGGTTACTCCGCTGCCTTCCGTTGCGCTGATTTAGGTCTGGAAACCGTAATCGTAGAACGTTACAACACCCTTGGCGGTGTTTGCCTGAACGTCGGCTGTATCCCTTCTAAAGCACTGCTGCACGTAGCAAAAGTTATCGAAGAAGCCAAAGCGCTGGCTGAACATGGTATCGTCTTCGGCGAACCGAAAACCGATATCGACAAGATTCGTACCTGGAAAGAGAAAGTGATCAATCAGCTGACCGGTGGTCTGGCTGGTATGGCGAAAGGCCGCAAAGTCAAAGTGGTCAACGGTCTGGGTAAATTCACCGGGGCTAACACCCTGGAAGTTGAAGGTGAGAACGGCAAAACCGTGATCAACTTCGACAACGCGATCATTGCAGCGGGTTCTCGCCCGATCCAACTGCCGTTTATTCCGCATGAAGATCCGCGTATCTGGGACTCCACTGACGCGCTGGAACTGAAAGAAGTACCAGAACGCCTGCTGGTAATGGGTGGCGGTATCATCGGTCTGGAAATGGGCACCGTTTACCACGCGCTGGGTTCACAGATTGACGTGGTTGAAATGTTCGACCAGGTTATCCCGGCAGCTGACAAAGACATCGTTAAAGTCTTCACCAAGCGTATCAGCAAGAAATTCAACCTGATGCTGGAAACCAAAGTTACCGCCGTTGAAGCGAAAGAAGACGGCATTTATGTGACGATGGAAGGCAAAAAAGCACCCGCTGAACCGCAGCGTTACGACGCCGTGCTGGTAGCGATTGGTCGTGTGCCGAACGGTAAAAACCTCGACGCAGGCAAAGCAGGCGTGGAAGTTGACGACCGTGGTTTCATCCGCGTTGACAAACAGCTGCGTACCAACGTACCGCACATCTTTGCTATCGGCGATATCGTCGGTCAACCGATGCTGGCACACAAAGGTGTTCACGAAGGTCACGTTGCCGCTGAAGTTATCGCCGGTAAGAAACACTACTTCGATCCGAAAGTTATCCCGTCCATCGCCTATACCGAACCAGAAGTTGCATGGGTAGGTCTGACTGAGAAAGAAGCGAAAGAGAAAGGCATCAGCTATGAAACCGCCACCTTCCCGTGGGCTGCTTCTGGTCGTGCTATCGCTTCCGACTGCGCAGACGGTATGACCAAGCTGATTTTCGACAAAGAATCTCACCGTGTGATCGGTGGTGCGATTGTCGGTACTAACGGCGGCGAGCTGCTGGGTGAAATCGGCCTGGCAATCGAAATGGGTTGTGATGCTGAAGACATCGCACTGACCATCCACGCGCACCCGACTCTGCACGAGTCTGTGGGCCTGGCGGCAGAAGTGTTCGAAGGTAGCATTACCGACCTGCCGAACCCGAAAGCGAAGAAGAAGTAATTTTTCGTTTGCCGGAACATCCGGCAATTAAAAAAGCGGCTAACCACGCCGCTTTTTTTACGTCTGCAATTTACCTTTCCTGTCGCCTTGCTCCGCGCTCAGAGAGACGTTCGCGTACTGCTGACCGTTGCTCGTTATTCAGCCTGACAGTATGGTTACTGTCGTTTAGACGTTGTGGGCGGCTCTCCTGAACTTTCTCCCGAAAAACCTGACGTTGTTCAGGTGATGCCGATTGAACACGCTGGCGGGCGTTATCACGTTGCTGTTGATTCAGTGGGCGCTGCTGTACTTTTTCCTTAAACACCTGGCGCTGCTCTGGTGATGCGGACTGAATACGCTCACGCGCTGCGTCTCTTCGCTGCTGGTTCTGCGGGTTAGTCTGCATTTTCTCGCGAACCGCCTGGCGCTGCTCAGGCGAGGCGGACTGATAACGCTGACGAGCGGCGTCCTTTTGTTGCTGGGTCAGTGGTTGGCGACGGCTGAAGTCGCGGAAGTCGTCATAGCTCCCATAGTGTTCAGCTTCATTAAACCGCTGTGCCGCTGCCTGACGTTGGGTATCTCGTGTAATGACGGGGGCGGCGTGTGTTCGTTGCTGAAACTGACTTGCTGCCGCCTGACGCTGGCTGTCGCGCGTTGGGGCAGGTAATTGCGTGGCGCTCATTCCGCCGTTGACATCGGTTTGATGAAACCGCTTTGCCATATCCTGATCATGATAGGGCACACCATTACGGTAGTTTGGATTGTGCCGCCATGCCATATTCTTATCAGTAAGATGCTCACCGGTGATACGGTTGAAATTGTTGACGTCGATATTGATGTTGTCGCCGTTGTGTTGCCAGCCATTACCGTCACGATGACCGCCATCGTGGTGATGATAATCATCGTCATGATGATGGTCATGATCGTCGTCGTCCCAGTCGATGCTGCTGAATAGTGCGTACGTGGTAGCAACGCCCATGCTATAGCCGAATCCGCGTACAAAGCTGTCAACAAACGGTTCTCCGGCTGGTGGTGGCAGATAAACCGGCGGATACGCAGTATTGGCCCAGTTCCCGTAAACCACGGTTGGGTTGTAGTTGGGAATATAGACCACATCAGGATTGGCGGGCTCAATGGAAATGACGGTTGTTGCCGGCTCTGTAATGACGGGGTTGGCAGTTGAAACGGTATTGGATGGTATGACGGGAGCCGTGACTGTCTGTGTTACCGGTACAGCTTTCTTCGTTGTGGTAATAACTTTCTGTTCGGTTGATGACTTCAGCGAGCCGGTTTGTTGCGCCAGTTGCCGCAATCGCTGTACCGAGTCCATCACGTCCTGCGGCTGCGCCAGAAAAGCATCGCCCAGGTTTTGCACCCATTGCGGGTTTTCGCCCATCAATGCCATCAATTGTGGAAAGGCCACCAGTGATTTAACGCTGGCGTCCCACGGCTGGTCAGATACCGCCTGAATAGCAGCATCGCCTTGTTTAAGTGGATTATCGTGCGACCATTGCACTGCTTGAGCAACGTTTGCCGGATAGGTTGATGCCATTAACACTTGTGAAAGCAGAGAATCGGGGTACAGCGCGACGGGCGCGACCCATTGATCTATTTGTGCAGTGCTGAATGCGGATTTGACGACGGCGGGTGTTACGGGAGGTGCGGAAACCGTTGCAGGAAACGTAACCGCGGCAGCGTCAGACACAGCCAGTTGTGTCGATTGCGGTTCCACAGGCGCTTCCACTGTGCGGCTTTTTATATATAGCCCGGTAGAGGCGGCACAAAGCCCGGCACTGCAAATTAGCGCCAGCACATGGGGTTTAAACGGCAAAGTCATTTTCATAATTCGGATCTCAAGGAAATCGCAATGGTCGGCGAACTGCCACCCGCAGGTGCTGTGAATCCGAGTATAAAGAGGCGGTAGTTTAAATTTTGACTAATCTTGGGATTCGTTGAGAAAGGTGATTATCACCATGCGAATTAACGAAGTTTTTACGGAGGGAAACAATCTCTAGACCATCCTTAACGATTCAGCCACTTTTTTATGTTGCTTTTTTGTAAACAGATTAACACATCGTCAAAATCCTGCTATTCTGCCCGTTGCGGTACTGGGCATTTACCCTACAAACTGCTGTCTCACAGGAGCGTGAAGAGAATCGCCTGCCGCACTATGACAATGAGAGCGAGGAGAACCGTCGTGCTAGAAGAATACCGTAAGCACGTAGCTGAGCGTGCCGCTGAGGGGATTGCGCCCAAACCCCTGGATGCAAACCAAATGGCCGCACTTGTAGAGCTGCTGAAAAACCCGCCCGCGGGCGAAGAAGAATTCCTGTTAGATCTGTTAACCAACCGTGTTCCCCCAGGCGTCGATGAAGCCGCCTATGTCAAAGCAGGCTTCCTGGCTGCTATCGCGAAAGGCGAAGCCAAATCCCCTCTGCTGACTCCGGAAAAAGCCATCGAACTGCTGGGCACCATGCAGGGTGGTTACAACATTCATCCGCTGATCGACGCGCTGGATGATGCCAAACTGGCACCGATCGCTGCCAAAGCACTTTCTCACACACTGCTGATGTTCGATAACTTCTATGACGTAGAAGAGAAAGCGAAAGCAGGCAACGAATATGCGAAGCAGGTTATGCAGTCCTGGGCGGATGCCGAATGGTTCCTGAATCGCCCGGCGCTGGCTGAAAAACTGACCGTTACTGTCTTCAAAGTCACTGGCGAAACTAACACCGATGACCTTTCTCCGGCACCGGATGCGTGGTCACGCCCGGATATCCCACTGCACGCGCTGGCGATGCTGAAAAACGCCCGTGAAGGTATTGAGCCAGACCAGCCTGGTGTTGTTGGTCCGATCAAGCAAATCGAAGCTCTGCAACAGAAAGGTTTCCCGCTGGCGTACGTCGGTGACGTTGTGGGTACGGGTTCTTCGCGTAAATCCGCCACTAACTCCGTTCTGTGGTTTATGGGCGATGATATTCCACATGTGCCGAACAAACGCGGCGGTGGTTTGTGCCTCGGCGGTAAAATTGCACCCATCTTCTTTAACACGATGGAAGACGCGGGTGCACTGCCAATCGAAGTCGACGTCTCTAACCTGAACATGGGCGACGTGATTGACGTTTACCCGTACAAAGGTGAAGTGCGTAACCACGAAACAGGCGAACTGCTGGCGACCTTCGAACTGAAAACCGACGTGCTGATTGATGAAGTGCGTGCTGGCGGCCGTATCCCGCTGATTATCGGGCGTGGCCTGACCACCAAAGCGCGTGAAGCACTTGGTCTGCCGCACAGTGATGTGTTCCGTCAGGCGAAAGATGTCGCTGAGAGCGATCGCGGCTTCTCGCTGGCGCAGAAAATGGTAGGCCGTGCCTGTGGCGTGAAAGGCATTCGTCCGGGCGCGTACTGCGAACCGAAAATGACTTCTGTAGGCTCTCAGGACACCACAGGCCCGATGACCCGTGATGAACTGAAAGACCTGGCGTGCCTGGGCTTCTCGGCTGACCTGGTGATGCAGTCTTTCTGCCACACCGCGGCGTATCCGAAGCCAGTTGACGTGAACACGCACCACACGCTGCCGGACTTCATTATGAACCGTGGCGGTGTGTCGCTGCGTCCGGGTGACGGCGTAATCCACTCCTGGCTGAACCGTATGCTGCTGCCGGATACCGTCGGTACCGGTGGTGACTCCCATACCCGTTTCCCGATCGGTATCTCTTTCCCGGCGGGTTCTGGTCTGGTGGCGTTTGCTGCCGCAACTGGCGTAATGCCGCTTGATATGCCGGAATCCGTTCTGGTGCGCTTCAAAGGCAAAATGCAGCCGGGCATCACCCTGCGCGATCTGGTACACGCTATTCCGCTGTATGCGATCAAACAAGGTCTGCTGACCGTTGAGAAGAAAGGCAAGAAAAACATCTTCTCTGGCCGCATCCTGGAAATTGAAGGTCTGCCGGATCTGAAAGTTGAGCAGGCCTTTGAGCTAACCGATGCGTCCGCCGAGCGTTCTGCCGCTGGTTGTACCATCAAGCTGAACAAAGAACCGATCATCGAATACCTGAACTCTAACATCGTCCTGCTGAAGTGGATGATCGCGGAAGGTTACGGCGATCGTCGTACCCTGGAACGTCGTATTCAGGGCATGGAAAAATGGCTGGCGAATCCTGAGCTGCTGGAAGCCGATGCAGATGCGGAATACGCGGCAGTGATCGACATCGATCTGGCGGATATTAAAGAGCCAATCCTGTGTGCTCCGAACGACCCGGATGACGCGCGTCCGCTGTCTGCGGTACAGGGTGAGAAGATCGACGAAGTGTTTATCGGTTCCTGCATGACCAACATCGGTCACTTCCGTGCTGCGGGTAAACTGCTGGATGCGCATAAAGGTCAGTTGCCGACCCGCCTGTGGGTGGCACCGCCAACCCGTATGGACGCCGCACAGTTGACCGAAGAAGGCTACTACAGCGTCTTCGGTAAGAGTGGTGCGCGTATCGAGATCCCTGGCTGTTCCCTGTGTATGGGTAACCAGGCGCGTGTGGCGGACGGTGCAACGGTGGTTTCCACCTCTACCCGTAACTTCCCGAACCGTCTGGGTACTGGCGCGAATGTCTTCCTGGCTTCTGCGGAACTGGCGGCTGTTGCGGCGCTGATTGGCAAACTGCCGACGCCGGAAGAGTACCAGACCTACGTGGCGCAGGTAGATAAAACAGCCGTTGATACTTACCGTTATCTGAACTTCAACCAGCTTTCTCAGTACACCGAGAAAGCCGATGGGGTGATTTTCCAGACTGCGGTTTAAAAAGTCAGCGCACGCGCTGCGCATAAACGACACAATGCCCGGTGAATGAGATTCCCGGGCATTTTTTATTTCTAAACCATCGCCGTTCCGCTGTTTTTCTCCGGTAAGGCTGCGATAATTACATCAATGGCGCAATGCGATTTCGGTGCATTGCCGGGAGCAGAGGAACACACTATGGATTACGAATTTCTGCGCGATATTACCGGAGTGGTAAAGGTGCGTATGTCCATGGGGCATGAAGTGGTCGGGCACTGGTTTAATGAAGAGGTGAAAGAAAACCTGGCCTTGCTTGATGAAGTGGAACAAGCAGCGCACGCACTGAAAGGTAGCGAACGGTCCTGGCAACGGGCAGGGCATGAATACACCCTGTGGATGGACGGTGAAGAGGTGATGGTTCGCGCCAATCAACTGGAATTCGCTGGCGATGAAATGGAAGAGGGGATGAACTACTACGACGAAGAAAGCCTGTCGCTATGCGGCGTTGAGGATTTTCTGCAGGTGGTGGCGGCTTACCGCAATTTCGTGCAGCAGAAGTAAATAAATCTGGCGGAGCCTGGGAGCTCCGCCAGAGCCGTTAAACAGTTGGCATATTGCGCCCGTAATAAATCTCGCGCATTTCTTTCCACAGCGCAGCGGTAATTTCCTGGCGCTCGCTGTCGGTTAAGTCTTCCGGTTTGGTGTGGAACATGTAGTGCTTAAGGTCGAACTCTTTAAGCAACATCTTGGTATGGAAGATATTTTCCTGATAGACGTTCACATCCACCATGTCATACAGCGCCTTCATATCGTCAGACATAAAGTTCTGAATCGAATTAATCTCATGGTCGATAAAGTGCTTCATACCGTTAATGTCGCGGGTAAAACCGCGCACGCGATAATCAATGGTTACGATATCGGACTCAAGCTGGTGGATCAGGTAATTCAGCGCCTTCAGCGGAGAAATCACGCCGCAGGTAGAGACTTCAATATCGGCGCGGAAGGTACATAAACCGCCTTCAGGATGACTTTCCGGGTAGGTATGTACGCAAATATGACTTTTATCGAGATGGGCAACGACCGTTTCTGGCAGTGGGCCGGGGTGTTCTGTTTTGTCGATGAGTTTCGGGTCAACCGGTTCTTCACTCACCAGAATAGTGACGCTGGCACCCTGTGGTTCGTAATCCTGGCGGGCGATGTTAAGAATATTAGCCCCGATAATGGAACAGGTTTCTGACAGGATTTCGGTCAGACGGTTGGCATTATAGAGTTCATCGATATAAGCAATATAACCGTCGCGCTCTTCGGCAGTTTTGGCGTAGCAGATATCGTAAATACAAAAACTCAGACTTTTGGTCAGATTATTAAAGCCATGCAGTTTCAGTTTTTTCAATTTCTTATCTTCTCCTTAGGACGGCTGTGAAGCCAGTGCGTCTTGCAGATACTGAGGTAAGGCAAAAGCTGCCGTATGGATTGCCGGATTGTAATAACGGCATTTCAGGCCAGAAGCGAGAAAACGCGCCTGAATAATTTCGGTTGAGAGATGGCGTAAGGCGTCGTTATCTGTCGCCCATGCAAAAGTCATGATACCGCCGTAATAGGTCGGGATCGCCGCCTGATAAAAGCCAACGTCGCTGAAGTAATGGCTGAGTTTGCGATGGCTGTCGATGGCTTCTTCCTGCTGTAAAAAGCAGACGCCGTTTTGTGCGACGAAGATACCGCCAGGATTCAGGCAACGTTTGCAGCCTTCATAAAATGCCGAAGTGAAAAGGCTTTCGCCGGGACCGATAGGATCGGTGCAGTCGGAGATAATGACATCAAAGGTCTGGCTGGTTTGATTAACGAAATTGACGCCATCGTCGATCACCAGCTTAAAGCGCGGATCGTCGTAGCTACCGGCGTTATGGTTGGGTAGATACTGACGGCAGAACGATACGACACCCGCATCGATTTCCACCATCGTGATTGACTCAACGTTTTTATGTCGGGTTACTTCACGCAGCATGGCACCGTCGCCGCCGCCGATAATCAGCACATGTTTCGCGTGACCATGGGCCAGTAGCGGAACATGGGTCATCATCTCATGATAGATAAACTCGTCGCGCTCGGTGGTTTGTACTACGCCATCCAGCGCCATTACGCGACCAAATGCAGCGTTCTCAAAAATGATCAGATCCTGGTGATCGGTCTTTTCATGATACAGAACGTTATCTACCGCAAAGTACTGCCCAAACTGGTCGTGTAGCGTTTCATGCCACTGTTTTTTTTTTTTTATTTTTTGATACCTCCTTTGTTAACACCCGTAAAAAAAGGGCGCAACATAATAGCTAACATTGACCGCGGATGCACGGTCAATATTTCTACAAAAAGGTATCAGGGATTATTTGACGTAGGCAAGCAGGCTTAAGGAATCGCGGGCCAGGGCTTTGCATTTTTTAGCGACGGGAATGCCAATGCCGCTGAGATCGCGGTAGCTGTCTTCACCGAGGGCTTTCATGTCGAAGGTGTCGTAATTACTGAGGTCCCACTGGTTTTGCTGAGCGAAAAAGACCAGTGCGCGACGAATTTGCCCGTTAGGTAAGTTCTGGTAACCACAATCGTTCTTCAGAAAGACAAAAACTGCCGTTAAATCGGCCATATCTTCGGCTTCAGACTCGCTGAGCGCGTAACTGTTTGCGCAAACGGCCATCAGGCTGCCGAATAACACTGTTCTGAAAAACGTCTTCATTGCTTCTACCAGGGGCTTAAAGAAGATAAACGTTAGCACACTGCGAGCGAGGCGACGACCATTATTGTCGATTAAATTGTGTCTGCGGCTTGACCTTCCCGTAAGGGGAAGGACTATGCTCAACGTTTGATTTTGTTTCGCCTGCTTAAGAATAAGGAAATAACTATGCAACGTCGTGATTTCTTAAAATATTCCGTCGCGCTGGGTGTGGCTTCGGCTTTGCCGCTGTGGAGCCGCGCAGTATTTGCGGCAGAACGCCCAACGTTACCGATCCCTGATTTGCTCACGACCGATGCCCGTAATCGCATTCAGTTAACTATTGGCGCAGGTCAGTCTACCTTTGGCGAGAAAACTGCAACTACCTGGGGCTATAACGGCAATCTGCTGGGGCCGGCGGTGAAATTACAGCGCGGCAAAGCGGTAACGGTTGATATCTACAACCAACTGACGGAAGAGACAACGTTGCACTGGCACGGGCTGGAAGTACCGGGTGAAGTCGACGGCGGCCCGCAGGGAATTATTCCGCCAGGTGGCAAGCGCTCGGTGACGTTGAACGTTGATCAACCTGCCGCTACCTGCTGGTTCCATCCGCATCAGCACGGCAAAACCGGGCGACAGGTGGCGATGGGGCTGGCTGGGCTGGTGGTGATTGAAGATGACGAGATCCTGAAATTAATGCTGCCAAAACAGTGGGGTATCGATGATGTTCCGGTGATCGTTCAGGATAAGAAATTTAGCGCCGACGGGCAGATTGATTATCAACTGGATGTGATGACCGCCGCCGTGGGCTGGTTTGGCGATACGTTGCTGACCAACGGTGCAATCTACCCGCAACACGCTGCCCCGCGTGGTTGGCTGCGCCTGCGTTTGCTCAATGGCTGTAATGCCCGTTCGCTCAATTTCGCCACCAGCGACAATCGCCCGCTGTATGTGATTGCCAGCGACGGTGGTCTGCTACCTGAACCAGTGAAGGTGAGCGAACTGCCGGTGCTGATGGGCGAGCGTTTTGAAGTGCTGGTGGAGGTTAACGACAACAAACCCTTTGACCTGGTGACGCTGCCGGTCAGCCAGATGGGGATGGCGATTGCGCCGTTTGATAAGCCTCATCCGGTAATGCGGATTCAGCCGATTGCTATTAGTGCCTCCGGTGCTTTGCCAGACACATTAAGTAGCCTGCCTGCGTTACCTTCGCTGGAAGGGCTGACGGTACGCAAGCTGCAACTCTCTATGGACCCGATGCTCGATATGATGGGGATGCAGATGCTAATGGAGAAATATGGCGATCAGGCGATGGCCGGGATGGATCACAGCCAGATGATGGGCCATATGGGGCACGGCAATATGAATCATATGAACCACGGCGGGAAGTTCGATTTCCACCATGCCAATAAAATCAACGGTCAGGCGTTTGATATGAATAAGCCGATGTTTGCGGCGGCGAAAGGGCAGTACGAACGTTGGGTTATCTCTGGCGTGGGCGACATGATGCTGCATCCGTTCCATATCCACGGCACGCAGTTCCGTATCTTGTCAGAAAATGGCAAACCGCCAGCGGCTCATCGCGCGGGCTGGAAAGATACCGTTAAGGTAGAAGGCAATGTCAGTGAAGTGCTGGTGAAGTTTAATCACGACGCACCGAAA
>ERZ1643247.2160-NODE-2160-length-16142-cov-7.843973_pt1 | contig 16142 bp, 10 predicted proteins | sample MGYA00579264_ERZ1643247 | MGnify/ENA primary metagenome ERZ1643247 (study PRJEB29033, sample SAMEA4952262) | chicken gut metagenome | biome: Broiler Chicken; feature: Gastrointestinal Tract; material: Caecum | place: Ireland | collected 2018 | study: Broiler... | reverse complement strand
TCCCATATCTCCTGTGTATTCTATCCGGGAGGAATTCCTGATTATTTCCGTTTTTTCAAAGCAGAAGTTCCTTTCGCAATTCCTCATAAAGCGAAACCCAAAGGGAGGTTTAACGGCAAAGACAACGGTTGAACAGGACTGAATCCGGCCGGAAAAGTTCCGGATGCAGCTTAACGAATCCAGAGCATCAGTACTGCCTGCCGGATCGCCTGACTTTTTTGCCGCTAAAGTTCTGCCTTCGTTTCTTCTCCTTGGAATCCGAAATTGTGAGTGTAGAAACGCAGCCGGGGAGTCCGGACATGGTGCAGGAGAGCCGTAAAGCGGCGCCGGCACTTAGAGCGCGTCCTTTGCGCTCTTACGTACCGCTGCGCCGCGTTCCGAGCGAAAGCGTGCTCCCCGGCACCATGTCCGGACTCCCCGGCGGACGCTTCTACACCCACAAATTTAAATTTGAAAAGAAAACCTCTGTTTCTTGCAACTTCTTCTTTATGAGCTTATAATAAAAAAAACTTTTATGGGTACTCTTGATATTATATATACGGAGGTTAAACCGGGATGAGAAGATTAGTAAAATCTGTTCTGGCAGCAGTACTGGCGGCGTCTGCCGTTATTAGCCTTCCTGCGGTGGCATATGCAGATGGGACTGACGCGGAAGCGCTTAAGAAAAAATCTTATGAGACAGCGCCGGATACGAACAGCCTGAAGGGATGGCCGGAAGGCCCTAAGGTATATGCTGGATCTGCGATTATTATGGATATGGACAGCGGAGCCATATTGTATGGGAAAAACATAGAGGAAAAGCGGTATCCGGCCAGTATTACAAAGCTGCTGACAGCTCTGGTGGCAGTGGAAAATTCCAGTTTTGAAGATGAAGTTGTATTTTCAGATGACAGCATATCATTTCTGCAATACGATGATGCGCATATCGGAATGAAGCCGGGGGAGATCCTGAGTATGAAGGACGCTCTGTACGGACTGCTGCTTGCATCAGCAAATGAGGTGGCATACGCGATCGCGGAAAATGTCGGTGAAAAGATGGGCGGCGGATATGATACTTTTATTCAGAAAATGAATGACAGAGCGGCAGAGCTTGGCTGTACCGGTTCGCACTGGACGAACGCCAACGGACTTCATGATAAAAATCACTATACAACTGCTCATGATATGGCTCTGATTGCAGCGGCAGTGTCAGAACATCAGGAACTGCTGGATATCATGCAGACGCTGAATTATACCATAGAACCGACAAATCTTGTGAAAGAGACGCGGACATTTCAGCAGCATCACAAGATGCTCTGGCAGGGAAACAGCAATTATTATAAGTACTGTATCGGAGGCAAGACCGGATATACAGATGATGCGGGTACAACCCTTGTAACAATGGCTGATAATGGTCAGATGCGGCTGGCGGCAGTTGTTCTCTATGACTACGGAACAGACGCCTATACAGATACCCGGGCAATGTTTGACTATACCTATTCCAATTTTTCAAAAGTCAGTCTGATGGAACAGGAGAAGCCGGACGAGATCAAAAGTTATGTGGATCCCGACGCATATGTAGTGCTTCCCCGGGGAATCGGCTATGAAGATCTTGAGATGGACATTACTGTTCTGGATGAGAAGGAAGGAACCGGAAAGGTGACCTACCTTTATCAGGGACAGAATGTAGGAAATACAGAGGTGATCCTTACGCCCGAATATATACAGGCGGCTACCGGTTATACCACCAGGCTTCAGGTCAATGAAAAGTCAGCAGAGTTCGGGCATGATATCCGGGAAGGTAAGGGGCTTCCTCTGTGGGCCGGGATACTGATCGGCACAGCGGCGGCAGTAGCAGTATTGCTTGTATTTCTGGTTTCTGCCATCCTGCACCATAAGAGAAAAAGACTCAGGATCCGGCGGAGAAGACAGCAGATGCTTGCGGACAGAAGGAGAAGAGAGCGCCGGAGAACCTATGAGAGACAAAGAAGGCAGGAATGATAAAAAGGCAGACAGGACTTATGATGAGATCCTTGCAGCATATTTAAAAGAATAAAGGAGGAAGGGAAAATGTTTTGTAGAAATTGTGGAAGTGAGATGAAAGACGGGACAAAGTTCTGCCCCCGCTGTGGAACGCCCGTTGCGCCGGCGCATTCACCGGCGCAGGATATGGGATCCCAGGATACGGGTACATATGGAACGGGGCAGCAGGGACAGCCTGCCGGAGGGCGGAACCAGTGGACGGCTCAGCCCGGACAGCCTGCCGGAGAACCCCGGCAGTGGCAGGGACAGCCGTCGAAGAAGAAAAAAGGTTCGAAGAAAAAGGTGATTATTCCGATTGTCACTGTTGCAGTAGTTGCGGCGGCAGGAATCGGCGTGTTTGCGTTTACGCAGAGTAATTTTTTCCAGTCAAAGTTCTCCAGTCCGGAGGAATATTACCGCTCGGTAGAGGAGGCTTATATTGACAAAGGAATGAAGGCGCTCTCCAATGTTGTTGACGGAGAGGATCTTAATGAAATTACTGCCAGTGTAAATCTGGAGGATGCAGGTGTTGCTATGCTTGGGCTGAGCGGCTATATTTCCGATGCGGAAGTAGATGCCCTTGACGATCTGGAGATCCGGATAAATACCGGGAAGAAAGACGGCGTTTCAGGAGCAAAGGCGGCCCTCTATTCCGGAGATGAGAGCATTCTCACCGCGAATACTGTAATCGACACAGACAGCGGAGATCTGTATGTGCAGTTCCCGGAGCTTTCTGAGTCCTACATCCGGATCAGCGAGGATACCACATCTGTGGATTTTCAGGAACTTCTCGGCATGGGTACGGTTCTGGATTTCAGCAGCCTTCCGGATATGCTTCCGAAATATCTTGACGTGATGCTTGATTATGCAACAGATGTGGAACGGCAGGATTCAACACTGCAAGTGGGAAATATCAGCCAGGACGCAACGCTTCTGGAGGTAAGGATCGGAGGCGGCCAGCTGGCGGATATGGCCGTGGATCTGATGGAAACAATGCAGAAAGATAAAGATCTGGAAGAAATTATGGTGAATCTGGGCGATTATATGATGGCAGCAGATCCTTCTTTCGGTTACAGCGGCCAGGAGTTTTATGATGAGGCAATGAATCAGCTGCAGGAAACAATGGATGAGGCCCGCAGCGAGGGGGTTCCGGAGTCTGCCGCTATTGAGATGGATGTATGGGTAGACGGAGACGGAAATATTATCGGCAGAACAATTACCCTGGTGGACAGTGAGGAGACGATGGAAATCTTTCATTCTCTTGAGGCACAGGACGGCGCAGATTACGCAAGCGAGCTGTCTGTCGGCGATATCAGCAATGTCGGCGATGGCGGTTATGTGTCCCTGGAAGGGGAAGGAACCATAAAGGGCGGCAAGGCAGACGGCAGTTATACTCTGATGTCAGAGGACGAAGAGGTTCTGCAGATCGAGGTATCTGATTATGACGTGAAACTTGCGGACGAAGGGTATCTGAACGGAACGTTCCTCTTTACATCAGATACAGAGCCCAGTCTGTCCGGGTTTGGCCTTCAGGCGGAGATCCATTCAGACAGCAGTGATGTAGAAGCTGTTATCTCGGTTCTGAGCAGTGATGTGCCGGTTGCCACACTTAACCTGGGAGTATCCAGTGCAGGATCCTATGAGCCCGGATTACCGGCAGGCGTGACAGTTTATGACGGCGACAATGACGAGGATATGTCTGCATACGGAAGAGAAGTTGATCCGGATGCTCTGGAGGCACGGGTAAGAAGCAATGCGTTCCTGTCCTGGATCGTGGACAACTTATAATCAGACGGAGCTATGTGACAGAAAAGACAGATTTATATTTATGTATAGACAGGCAGATACAGAATATGGAAACAATGATACAAATCAGAAATCTATCAAAACATTATGGCAGACGGAACATTCTTGCCGGGATATCTCTTGATGTCCCGGCAGGAAGCTGTATTGGCATTCTGGGGGAAAATGGCTGCGGGAAATCTACAATGCTTTCCATTCTGGCAGGCACGCTTCAGCGGGATACAGGAGAGTTTTTTTATGGAGGAGAAGATCTGTTTCAGAACCGCCGCCGGCATGCCCGGGCAGTAGGTTATGTTCCTCAGGGGACGCCTCTTCTGGAAGAGCTTACGGCGCTGGACAATCTGCGGCTGTGGTATAAGAACCGGCGGCAGATTGAGGAGGAACTGGAAAACGGAGTTCTTGGCATGCTTGGAATACAGGATTTCCTGAAGGTTCCGGTTTCCCGGATGTCAGGGGGAATGAAGAAGCGGCTGAGTATCGGATGCGCGGTAGCGCATCGCCCTCAGATCCTTCTGCTGGATGAACCTTCTGCAGCGCTGGACCTGATCTGCAAGGAGAGAATTTCCAGTTATCTGATGGAGTTTAAGCGTCAGGGAGGAATTGTGCTGCTGACGACGCACGATATCCAGGAGATTCCGGTCTGTGATTCGCTGTATATTCTGAAAAAAGGAAAACTGAATTTCTATAAGTATGATGGAAATTACCATCATCTGGTAGGCAATTTATAGGAGGCCGGGATGAGATATTTCCTTTTGCAAATCAAAAAAGTATGTAAGGCGCTTCCCTTCCTTCTTATTACAACTCTGGCGCTTACGGCAATCCTGGGGCTGCTGGCGCTGGCACAGACGAAGGGAGTACAGGCAGACGAGGGAAGGCAGAAGATCCGTCTTGGCATTGTAGGAGACTCTGAAGATGCCTTCGTGCAGAGCGGAATTTCTCTGCTTCAGGAAATGGATTCCTCACGCTTTACCTGTACAATAGAAGAAATGACGGAAAGCGAGGCCAGACAGGCGCTGGAGAATCAGAAAATCAACGGCTATCTGATTATACCGGAGGACTTCGTACGTTCTGTTATGTCAGGAGAAAATGAGAAGGTAACTTTTGTTACAGGCACCGCACAGTATGGCCTGGGAACTATGCTGGCAAGAGAACTGGCGGATGCGGTATCCACTTTGCTGACAGAAACACAGTCCGGTATTTATGCGTTCACCCGTTTCGCCCGGCAGGAGGGGGCGACGGCATCCCTGGACGAGCAGATTCTCCAGATGAATTTCCGGTATTTTGATGTAGTACTGCCAAGAGCAGATATTTACAATGTAGATACACCGGATTCCACATCATTCCTGTCGGTGCAGGGATACTATTTCTGTTCGGTGCTTCTGCTATTTTTCCTGTTCTTCGGGACCGCTTCCTGTTACCTTTTCATCCGGAGGGAGGATTCTCTGGGGCGGATGCTTGCTGTACAGGGGAGAGGCGCGCTTTCCCAGGCCCTTGCCGAGTACGGAGCCTGCTGTGTGCTGACCGGTCTGAGTTATCTGGCGCTGGCAGTGATTCTGCTGGCCGTGTCCGCGGGGACGGGAATAACGCTACCGGAACTGGAGGGAAAAGGACCGGCAGGGTACATTACAGTGCTTCTGGCTATGGCTCTGCTGATACCGGTGGTAAGCGCACTGCAGTATTTCCTTACTCAGCTGGTGCACAGTTTGGCCGGCGGAGTGCTGCTGAGCTTTTGCTGTGTGGCCGGGATGGGCTATCTGTCAGGATGTTTTTATCCGCTGTCCTTTTTCCCGCCGTCTATACAGAAAATTTCCGCATGGATGCCTACGGGGCTTTTGATGGAATATATGCAGAGAATCCTTACCGGAGACGGCGCGGGAATGATTCCGGTTCTGCTGATGCTGTGGATTCTGCTCTTTGCAGGAGCATCTGCAGGTGTGAAAAAGTTCCGGCTGGCACATTGAGCCCTGTCCGGGCAGTGACGCTGAGGAAATGGGAAAAGTGAGGAAAGTAACATGATAAAAAATGGATTGACATGGTATCTGCTTCTGACGAAAAGACTGCTGAAGAAGCCTTCCTTCTGGGCAGTTCTTCTGCTTGTGCCTGTTATGGTGTTCGGTCTGGGGCTGGCGGCGCAGGAGGAAGCTCATATTCTGCGCATTGCGGTTTACGCGGAGCCTTCCTCTGATCCGCTGGGCAGCCGGATTACAGAAGAACTGGAAGATCTGGACGGAGTTGTGGAATATACGGTCTGCGGGTCGGAAGGAGAACTCCGCAGAGAAGTAGCCCTTTCCCAGGCGGATGCAGGCTATATTCTTCCGGCTGAACTGACCGGCATGATGGAGGCATATCTGGCGGGCAGAAAAAACGAACTTCCTTATGACGGACATCTGATCTCCGTAATCGCAAATGAAGATACGATCCAGCTTCAGCTTGCCCGGGAGCAGTTCTTTTCTGTTCTTTACCCCTATCTGTCTGAACTGGCAGCAGAGCAATTTACCCTGGAACAGAAAGAATTTGCCGGCCTGAACGAGGACTATGTAAGAGAGCAGATCCGCGGGCTGTACCGGGAAGAGCGGGTGGAGGATTCGATTTTCCGGTTTGCCTATGGGACAGATGCGCCGGAAATAGATCCGGATCAGAACAGCTATCTGATGACTCCGGTCAGAGGCATGCTGTCCGTTTTTGTATTTTTTACAGGACTGACCATGGGAATGTATCTTATGAGAGACAGAAAGGCCGGAATGTTCCAGTGGGTGCGATACGGGAAAAAACCGCTGTATTACTGGCTCAGTATCCTGGCCGGAACGGTCCTCGGGGGAATTGCCGCTTATCTGGGGCTCTGGATTTCAGGCACATTCACGGAATGGCAGGGAGAGCTGCCGCGGATGGCGCTCCTTGTTCTTGCTTCCGCAGGTTTTTCCGGCATATTGTGCCAGCTGGTGAGGAATATGGCTGTGTACGGCGCAATACTTCCGCTGCTGGTACTTTTGTCGGTGGTGCTCTGCCCGGTGTTCGTCGCTTTCCACGGACTGGGGATACTCAAGGCCCTGCTCCCGCCGTATTTTTATCTGAATGGCCTGCACAGCGCCAGGATTACCGGCTATCTGGCCGTATATGCTCTTGCGTCAAATGCCGCGGCGCTGCTCCTGCCCCGTCTGGAAGGGGGCCGGAATCTCATCAGAAAGGCTTGACGAACCGGGAAATTCTCTTTATAATAACTCTGTATTGAATTTCAAAGGAAAAAGTGATAACGGAGACAGTAGAAATCTGACGAACGTCGCAGCGAGCCGGGAAAGGTGGAAGCCCGGTATCAGTAGCAGATTATCGAAAATCACTCCCGAGCTGCAGTCCCTGAAATACATACAGAGTAAGGGCTGACGTAAGTTCCCGCGTTAGGGGGACGCATATGAAAGGCGTCTGTGCCTGAGTATGTTGTAACAGGTGGTAAAAACGAGAGATGGCTTTCGTCCTATTACAGGACGGAAGCTTTTTTTTCTTTCGGTCACAGATGTATTTGAAGCGTAGGGCCGACGTGGCCGGTGTATCCGGTGCGGATACGCTTTCGCTCGGAGAGGAACGCAGCGGTACGTAGGGCTGCAAAATACGCAGCCCAAGTGCCGGCGTCCCTCTACGCTCCTTACCAGACACACCGGCTACGTCGGCTTACCATACAGAAACATCTGTTTATCCGGAGAAAAAAAGATCTTGCCGGGACAGGGCCTTCAGTCGGAAGGTGGTTCCGGATCTTTCGGGTTTGATGAAAAGCTCTGTTTCATTCCGAGAAAAATTGCGCCCGCAATGGACACAGGACGCCGGCGGGCCAGCTAAAGAAAGGAAAATCAACATGTATAAGAAAGTCCCAACAGATATGAATTTTGTCGGCAGGGAAAAGGAAGTGGAGAAGTTCTGGGAGGAGAACCACATCTTCGAGAAGAGTATCGAAGAGCGTGAGGGATGTCCGGAATATATTTTCTACGACGGACCTCCGACTGCAAACGGAAAACCTCACATCGGTCATGTCCTGACCCGTGTTATCAAGGATATGATTCCAAGATACCGCACGATGAAGGGCTATATGGTTCCCAGAAAAGCAGGATGGGATACTCACGGCCTTCCGGTAGAGCTGGAAGTGGAGAAGTCTCTCGGCCTGGACGGAAAGGATCAGATCGAGGAATACGGTCTGGAGCCGTTTATCAAAAAATGTAAAGAGAGTGTATGGAAGTACAAAGGAATGTGGGAGGATTTCTCATCTACAGTCGGCTTCTGGGCTGACATGGAGCATCCTTATGTAACTTACCACAACACATTTATTGAATCCGAGTGGTGGGCGTTAAAGCAGATCTGGGATAAGGGCCTGCTCTATAAAGGCTTTAAGATTGTTCCCTACTGTCCCCGCTGCGGTACGCCTCTGTCCGCTCAGGAAGTGGCTCAGGGCTATAAGGATGTAAAAGAGCGCTCCGCGGTTGTAAGATTTAAGGTAAAAGACGAAGATGCCTATATCCTGGCATGGACCACCACACCATGGACTCTGCCGTCCAACCTGGCGCTCTGTGTAAATCCGGATGAGGATTATGCAAAGGTAAAGGCAGCAGACGGATATACCTACTATATGGCATGCGCGCTTCTTGACACTGTGCTTGGAAAACTGGGAGAAGAAGGCAAACCGGCATACGAGATCCTTGAGACATACAAGGGAACGGAGCTTGAGGGCAAGGAATATGAGCCCCTTTACCAGTGCGCGGCGGACGCGGCTGCAAAGCAGAATAAGAAAGCATTTTATGTAACCTGTGACACATATGTTACGCTGACAGACGGTACAGGTGTCGTTCATATCGCACCGGCCTTTGGTGAGGACGATGCCAATGTGGGAAGAAAATATGATCTTCCTTTTGTACAGCTTGTGGACGAGAAAGGAAACATGGCGGAATCCACGCCCTTTGCCGGACTGTTTGTAAAGAAAGCGGATCCGGAAGTATTAAAGGATCTGGACGCAAGAGGACTGCTCTTTGATGCGCCGAAGTTCGAGCACAGCTATCCTCACTGCTGGAGATGTGACACGCCTCTGATCTACTATGCACGCGAGTCCTGGTTCATCAGGATGACGGCAGTGCGGGATGATCTGATTGCAAATAACAATACAATCAACTGGATTCCGGAGAGTATCGGAAAGGGCCGGTTCGGCGACTGGATCGAGAATGTTCAGGACTGGGGTATCAGCCGTAACCGTTACTGGGGAACTCCTCTGAATATCTGGGAGTGCGAGTGCGGACACATGCACTCTATCGGCAGCATCGCAGAGCTCAAAGAAATGTCCGATAACTGCCCGGATGACATCGAGCTGCACCGTCCGTATATTGACGCGGTGACCATCAGGTGTCCGAAGTGCGGCAAAGAGATGCATCGCGTGCCGGAAGTAATCGACTGCTGGTTTGACAGCGGTTCCATGCCGTTTGCACAGCATCACTATCCATTTGAAAATCAGGAATTATTTAAAGAACAGTTCCCGGCGGACTTTATTTCCGAGGCAGTGGACCAGACAAGAGGATGGTTCTACTCCCTGCTGGCGATTTCCACACTGATTTTCAACAAGGCGCCTTATAAAAACGTTATTGTTCTGGGCCATGTCCAGGATGAAAACGGACAGAAGATGAGTAAGTCCAAGGGAAATGCAGTAGATCCCTTTGACGCGCTGGAGAAATACGGCGCAGACGCAATCCGCTGGTATTTCTATATCAACAGTGCACCCTGGCTGCCCAACCGTTTCCACGGCAAGGCCGTAACCGAAGGACAGAGAAAGTTCATGGGAACGCTGTGGAATACCTATGCATTTTTCGTTCTGTACGCGAATATTGATAACTTTGACGCTACAAAATATACATTGGAATATGACAAACTTTCCGTTATGGATAAGTGGCTGCTGTCCAAAATGAACACTATGGTAAAAGAAGTGGATAATCATCTTGAAAATTACCGCATTCCGGAGGCAGCACGTGCTCTTCAGGAGTTTGTGGATGATATGAGCAACTGGTATGTAAGACGCAGCCGTGAGCGTTTCTGGGCAAAGGGAATGGAGCAGGATAAAATCAATGCCTACATGACTCTGTACACTGCACTGGTTACTGTTTCCAAGGCAGCGGCGCCAATGATTCCGTTTATGACAGAGGAGATATACCAGAATCTTGTCCGCAGTATCGACAAAGACGCTCCGGAAAGCATTCATCTGTGCCGTTTCCCGGAAGTCAGGGAAGAGCAGATCGATCCGGAGCTGGAGCAGAATATGGACAACGTGCTCAAGCTGGTTGTTATGGGCCGCGCCTGCAGAAATGCGTCCAACATTAAGAACCGCCAGCCCATCGGCCAGATGTTTGTAAAGGCTGGATTTGAGCTTCCGGAATTCTATCAGGAAATTGTAGCAGATGAACTGAATGTGAAGAATGTTAAGTTTACGGAAGATGTAAGAGAATTTACTTCATACAGTTTTAAACCACAGTTAAAGACTGTAGGACCGAAATATGGTAAACTGTTAGGTGGTATAAAAGCTGCTCTTGACAGCGTGGACGGCAACTCTGCAATGGATGAGATCAATGCATCCGGCGCTCTGAAACTGAATGTAAACGGACAGGAAGTAACTCTTTTCAAAGAGGATCTTCTGATTGACACTGCTCAGGTAGAAGGATATGTGTCTGAGAATGACAACGGAATTACGGTAGTTCTCGACACCAATCTTACAGAGGAACTTCTGGAGGAAGGATTTGTCCGGGAGATCATCAGCAAAATCCAGACCATGAGAAAGGAAGCGGACTTTGAAGTTATGGACAGAATCCGTGTAACCTATGATGGAAGTGAAAAGGCAGAAGCCGTTTTCCAGAAGAACAGCACGGAAATCGCCGGAGAAGTTCTGGCCGATGAGGTTGTAAAAGCGCAGCCTGCAGGCTATGTGAAGGAGTGGAAGATCAACGGTGAAGCGGTTACAATGGGTGTTGAGAAGGAAGGAAAATAATACAATGTTCAGCAAAAGATTTGAAAAAGAAACATTTAAGCAGACGGTAAAGGACAATATCAGGACTTTATACAGAAAAACCATCGAAGAAGCAACCCCGCAGCAGGTATTTCAGGCTGTATCCTATGCAGTGAAGGACGTCATTTTTGACGACTGGTTTGCCACACAGAAAGCATATGACAAAGCGGATGCAAAGATCGTTTATTATATGTCAATGGAATTCCTCATGGGCCGTGCTCTGGGAAATAACCTGATCAACATGACCGTGTATAAAGATGTGAAGGAAGCCCTGGATGAGATGGGCATCGACCTGAACGTAGTGGAGGATCAGGAGCCGGATGCAGCTCTTGGAAACGGAGGTCTGGGAAGACTTGCGGCATGTTTCCTTGATTCCCTTGCGACTCTGAATTATCCGGCGTACGGCTGCGGCATCCGCTACCGTTACGGTATGTTCAAACAGGAGATCCGCGACGGCTATCAGGTTGAGGTTCCGGACAACTGGCTCAAAGAGGGCAATCCCTTTGAGCTGCGCCGGGAAGAATATGCAAAGGAAGTACGCTTCGGCGGAAACATCCGTTTTGAAAAGGATCCGGCGACAGGAAAAGACAAATTTATCCAGGAGAATTATGAGTCCGTACTGGCTATTCCATATGATATGCCGATCGTCGGATACGGCAATCATGTAGTCAATACTCTGCGTGTATGGGATGCGAAGGCCATTACAGACTTCAAACTGGATGAGTTTGACCGGGGCAATTACCATAAAGCGGTGGAGCAGGAAAACCTGGCAAAGCTGATCGTTGACGTTCTCTATCCGAATGACAACCATTATTCCGGAAAGGAACTTCGTCTGAAACAGCAGTATTTCTTTATTTCAGCAAGCCTTCAGGCACTGATTGCAAAGTACAAAAAGAAACACAGCGACGTGCGTAAGCTCTATGAAAAAGTCGTGATTCAGATGAATGACACCCACCCCACAGTTGCCGTGCCGGAGCTGATGAGACTGCTTATCGACGAAGAAGGTTTAAGCTGGGAAGAAGCATGGGATGTTACAACAAAAACCTGTGCATATACAAACCATACAATTATGGCGGAGGCTCTTGAGAAATGGCCTGTCGACCTCTTCTCCAGACTCCTTCCGCGTATTTATCAGATTGTGCAGGAGATCGACCGCCGCTTCCTGATCAAAGTCCGTGAAATGTATCCGGGCAATGAGGAAAAGGTGAAAAAGATGGCTATCCTTATGGACGGCCAGGTCCGCATGGCCAACATGGCGATTATCGCGGGATTTTCTGTAAACGGTGTTGCAAAACTTCATACAGAGATCCTGGAGCACCAGGAACTGAAAGATTTCTATGAGATGATGCCGGAGAAATTCAACAACAAGACAAACGGCATTACCCAGAGAAGATTCCTGGCACACGGCAATCCGCTTCTTGCAGACTGGATTACAGACAAGATCGGCGACGGCTGGATCACAGACCTGTCCCAGATCGCAAAACTGAAACCTTATGTGGAAGATGAACAGGCAAGACGTGAATTTATGCAGATCAAATATCAGAATAAGGTCCGTCTCGCAAAATATATTAAAGAGCACAATGGCATTGACGTGGATCCCCGCTCCATTTTTGATGTGCAGGTAAAACGTCTCCATGAATATAAACGTCAGTTCCTGAATATACTGCATATTATGTATCTGTATAATAAAATCAAGGAACATCCGGAAATGTCCTTCTATCCGAGAACGTTTATTTTCGGTGCAAAGGCGGCAGCAGGCTATCTCCGCGCCAAAGAGACCATCAAGCTGATTAACTCCGTGGCGGATGTTGTCAACAATGACAAAAGCATTAACGGCAAGCTGAAAGTTGTCTTCATTGAGGACTACCGGGTATCCAACGCAGAGATCATCTTTGCAGCGGCAGATGTCAGCGAGCAGATTTCTACGGCGTCCAAGGAGGCTTCCGGTACAGGAAACATGAAGTTTATGCTCAACGGAGCGCCTACGCTGGGAACAATGGACGGAGCCAATGTGGAGATCGTTCAGGAAGTTGGAGAAGAGAATGCATTTATCTTCGGCCTGAGTTCGCAGGAAGTAATTAATTATGAGAATAACGGCGGCTATAATCCGCAGGAAATCTACTTCAACGACTGGGAACTGAAACGTGTTGTAGACCAGCTGATGGACGGCACTTACTCCCATGGCGATCACAATATGTATAAGAATCTGTACAATTCACTGCTGAATACGCAGAGTACAGATAAGCCGGATATGTACTTTATTCTGAAAGACTTCCGCCCTTACGCAGAGGCGCAGAAGAGAGTGGAAGAGGCTTACAGAGATCAGCAGAGATGGTCCAGAATGGCTATGCTGCAGACCGCGTGCAGCGGAAAATTCTCTTCAGACAGAACGATTGAGGAGTATGTAAGAGATATCTGGAAACTGCAGAAAGTAGAGGTTCCGTCGGGCCAGGAAGCATAAAAGGAGGCACGTATGAATCACGCGTATTATGAAAGTCCCTATTATCATACGGGCAGTTCACAGGACGCAGCGGGAGTGGCAGTGTTGTCCATTTACCTGATTCTTCTTGCGCTGGTTCTTATTTTCGGACTGGTCAGTTATATTCTTCATTCCATAGGGCTTTATACAATTGCGGGCCGTCTGGGAATGAGCAATGCGTGGCTTGCCTTTATCCCGTTTGCGAGAACCTGGCTGCACGGTGAGCTGGCAGGAGAAATTTCGCTGAAAACAAAGAAAATCAGGAATCCGGGAGTATGGAAACTGGTTATGCCGATTATATCAGGCGGAATATTCTTTGTCTTCTATATTTTGTTTCTTCTGATCAGCGGTGTGGGTATATTTCTGAATCTCAGCTCGTCCGGAAGAAATGACGGTCTGAGCGTGGGAACAATAATGGGAATCCTGTTCTTTCTTATCATATGGATTCTTATTGCAGTATTATACAGTGCAGCTTATCAGGTGTTATGTGTGTTAATTAATATACAGATTTACGGAAGATTCACTTCAAGGAATATGGCGGTTGTTCATGCTGTACTTTCCGCTCTGATTCCCCTTTATGAATCAATCTGTACTTTTGTAATCCGTAATAAGAGTTTTAATCCCGGAATGGGACCTCATATTCCCCGGCAGCCGTACGGGATGCCCCATCCTGGTATGACTCCGCCGCCGGCAGGGCAGGGAATCTCTCCGCAGAATTTCGGACCGGGACCGGCAGGAAGCGGTCCCCGGGAAGCGGAAGAACGTCCGTTTCAGGGGGCATCCGGAGAGCCGGAGCAGAATCATCCGGTATAATAAGTTCTGATAACAGACAGTCCTTCATATGATAGAATATGGAGGACTGTTTTTTATGAGACGGTATGATGTAGAACAAAAACTGAAGTCTGCGGCGGCGTTTCTTATTATTCTGATTCTGTTTCCTTATATTGTCTCAGTATTTGTAAGCGGAACCGGTGTCAGAGCCGACCGGAAAGAAGAAGGGACATATGTGCAGGTAAAAACAGAAGACGCCAGGGGAAAGATACAGACAGAAGAACTGGGATGGACGGAATATCTGGTGGGCATTCTGGCGGAAGACCTGCCCCGGAATACAGAACATGAGGCGGTAAAGGCCCAGGCTGTGCTGGTTCGTACCAGTCTTTACCAGATGCTGAGCAAAGAGGAGAAGACACTGGAAGCCGACTATCTGACCAGAGAGGAAATGCAGGAAAAGTGGGGACTATCAGATTATCAGCAGATTTATGACAGTTACAGCCAGGCAGTGGAAGAAACGGATAATATCGTGCTGTGGTACGGGGATGGTTATCCCTGGGTGCCTTTCCACCAGTCCAGTAATGGAATGACCAGAAGCGCGGAAGAGGTAACGGGCAGCCCGGATTACCCATATATTGCAGCCAGAGAGTGTCCGCTTGACAAAGAGGCGGAAGATGAAATCCAGGTATTTTCTTTTGATTACGGCGAGATTCAGGAAAAATGCCGGGATTTTCTTGTCGCAGCGGAGGGCGAAGCAGAGGCGCAGCAGGGATACTCCTTTGGAGACTTCGAAATTCAGTCCAGGGATTCAGCCGGGTATGTACAGAAACTCAGAATCGGAAAAACTGTGTGCACAGGGGATCAGTTCCGGGATGCACTGTCTCTTCCGTCCAGTGATTTTTCCTTCAGCGAGGATGGAGAAAAAATAAAAATAACGACCACAGGCAAAGGACATGGACTGGGAATGAGCCTGTGGACCGCCAATGAAATGGCGAAAGAAGGCAAAACCTACGAAGAGATTTTAAACTTCTTTTTTGAGGGAACCTCTCTGAAAAATGACGTGCAGGAATCGGATTTGATTTAATTTTGTCTGGCAGAATAAGACATCATTTTTCTGGCAAAGATATAGTCAGAGGTGATGATTATGAATAAGAATGAAAAGCCGTCCTTATGGAGAGGAAAAGGCGCTGCGGTTGGAATCGTGATCTGCTTTGTCGCAGTCATTGCTATGGTTGGGGCATATACATTCAATAACTATCAGAAGCAGATTGACGAGCAGGTGGCAAAAGCCGAACAACAGGCAGAGGAGCTTACAAAAGAAACAGAAGAAACTACCACAGATGATATTGTACTGCCGGAGGCAGAAGAGGAGACACAGGAATCAGAAACGGAAACAGCAGAAGAACAGCTTCCAATGGAAAATGATACACAGACAGAGGAGAATGAAGCTTCTGCAGAAGAGTCGGCGGCTTCAGGAGATAATACATCAGGTGTATGGTTCAGCGAAGACAGTATTCTTGAATGGCCTGCAAGCGGTGCGGTCATTATGGGATACAGTATGGATCAGACCGTATTCTTTCAGACTCTTGAGCAGTACAAATATAATCCCGCGCTGATTGTAGGCGGTGAAACCGGGGAAACCATCGGCGCGTCTGCTCCGGGAATTGTCACGAATATCGAGCAGACAGCCCAGACCGGGACAACCGTAACTCTGGACATGGGAAATGGCTACAGCGCAGTGTACGGCCAGCTCAAAGAAGTCCCCGTATCTGTGGGCGACTATGTGGGAACCGGAGAGACAGTGGGATATCTGAGCGAGCCCACCAAGTACTACAGCGTGGAAGGGCCGAACCTGTATTTTGAAGTGCTCAAAGACGGAGAGCCCGTTGATCCGATGAACTATATGGAGTAAGAATCCGGATTTGCCGAAATGACTTTCCGGATAGCAGACACAAACCGGAAGAGACAAAGAAGTTTTTTCAAGACGGATTCAGAAGATGGGGACAGGGAATTTGGATTCCGTTCCATGAGTTAAGAAAAATAACAGAACCTGAGAATCAGCTAAAAGCA
>ERZ1643247.2158-NODE-2158-length-16152-cov-8.691930_pt1 | contig 16152 bp, 10 predicted proteins | sample MGYA00579264_ERZ1643247 | MGnify/ENA primary metagenome ERZ1643247 (study PRJEB29033, sample SAMEA4952262) | chicken gut metagenome | biome: Broiler Chicken; feature: Gastrointestinal Tract; material: Caecum | place: Ireland | collected 2018 | study: Broiler... | reverse complement strand
ATTCATACCCGCAAACACTGCAGACGCGGTAATGCTCGCCGCTCTCCGCATCGATCTGCCATTCGCCGGGCGTGTGCGCCGCTTCGTCCATGACCTCGTCGCATTCGGTGCAGGTGTGCCAATGGTTGGTTTTGTCGCTTTTCCATTCGCTGCCGGCGGTATGTTCGTGCCCGCAGGCGACCAACCCGAATGCCAGCGCCAGCGCCATAACGAGCGCAAGCACTTTTGCCAGATGTTTCATACATCTTCCTCCTTTTTTATAAAAAATATTTATTGTCTGCCCAAAGGCAGGAGCAACCGTTTATTCAGCGGAATACGGGGCAACCGTTCGCGTCCGTCGTCCAGATGCTCTGATCCCACGCGGCGACAACGCTTTGCGCGGTAGCGTCCCTTGTAAACTCTGCATAATTGCGGAATGCGCCGTAAACGTCTGCTCCGCTTGCTTTTGTAACAGGGTTTGTTCGCAACGACGAGGGCGATATCATGTATACTCCGTTGTAAACCACCGTACCGCCGCCCACGCCGCAGCCGATCAACCTGGTATTTGCAGCCGTGGTATTCGAATAAGCCATTGCGTTTGAGCCGTCGATAAATACAGATTCGACCGTTGCCCCCACGGCTGCACCGCCCGTATACACGAAGCCCGCATAATGCCCTTCGGTACCGCCCGTGATCGAAGCGAACTTTACATATACATTGCGCACGGTGCCGCTGCCGCGGTATGCGATGAGCGCGCCGCAGTTGCTTGCATCTTCAAAGGCAACGTTCTGCACAATGCCGTCGCGATGGAGCACCCCGAACATCCCGTTATAGGCGCGCGTGCTGACCGAAAGGTCGAACTTCAGCCCGCGGATCGTGAAGCCTTTTCCGTCGAATACGCCGCGGAACCCGCCTTCTATGCCGTCGATCGCGTTCTGCCCGCCGCGCCCTACAACGCCCTCGGGCGCAAGCGGGACAAACGATGCGCCCGAATAGGTGATGTCGTTGCCGAGAATGTAGTACCCGTCGCAGATGTACCCGTTCTCTCCCTCGCCGATGCCCTGCATCGCGTCAAGGTCGGACGAAGTCCGCATAATCATCGTATACAGCGCCGCGTCCAACAGATAATCGGCGCGGTCGGTGCTGATGACCAATTCCCCTTCGCCGAGATGCGCCGCGTCTTTCGGGAATTTATCGGAAGAAAGCGTAAGCTGCTTTTGCGCCGCATCGTATGAACCGAATACGGAAACGCCTTTGAACGTTGCGTCCGTCACCGTCCCCTGTATATCGGCGGGAAGCGCAACAGGCGACAAAGCGCGCGCTTCCAATGTGACGCTTCCGTCCAATCCGATCCGGGTGCGCGTCACTTTTACGCTGACCGCAACGCTTGCGTCTTTATACGTACCTATGACCTGCGTTTCGCCTTCACCGACGGCAACAAAACTTTCGTTGCCCTCTACGCGCACGACGGCACTGTCATTGCTCTGCCAGCTGACGTCGGGGTCCTCCAATTCGGTACCGTTCTCAAAAACCGTGAGCGCGGGCGTGAGCGCATCGGCAAACCCGTCCGCCGCAAGGGTATACAACTCCAGCGAATAGCCGCCCGACTCATTCGGCATGCAATTGGCTATGTCGAACGCAATGCCCGCATCGCGGATCGTCACGGCGATCTTTGCCGCAACGTATACACCGCGCACGGTCGCCGATACATACACTTCCGCAGGGCCGGGCGCAAGCCCCGTAAGGACAGCCGTCCCGCCTTGCGGCGAAACGGAAACGACCTGCCCGCCGCCCGTCCAGCTGTACTGTACGTTGTCTGCCGGTTCCCCTTTGAGCATGACCGACGCCGTTACGGTGAGCGAACTGCCGACTTCAAGCTGAACGTCATTATCGCTGACCGACAGCACGGGAGCCGCCTGCGAATCCGTGATCGTGACCGTGCAGACGGCAGACGCGCCGCCCGCCGAAGCAGTAATGCGCGCAGTACCGACGGCAAGCGCCGTCACCAGCCCGTTTTCAACGGAGGCGCGGGAAGGATCGGAACTGCTCCAGGCTATGGATTCCTCCGTGTTTTCCGCCGTTGCGCTGAGCTGCAGCGTATCATACAGATCAAGCGATGCCGAAGGCGTGCTGATCGTGACGGAAGCCTGCGGCTGCTGTTCGCCCGTTTCGCCGTTGTCGCATGCCGTAAAGAGGAAGACCAGCGCACAGGCCAGGATAAGCGCAAAAACCTTAAACTTTTTCATCTTTTTCCCTTCTCCTTATACGCCCCATGTGTTGAAAACACTGGAAAAACTCGTCTGCTCATCGACCATCGACGCGCCCAGCGCGGTGCTGTCTTCCTTGAACGAAACGCGCATCTGCTGTAATTGCGTAGAGGAATAATTGCCCGAATACAATGAGATCAGCGCATACCGCGGGAAGAGCGATTCCAGCGTGATATGATCGCTGTATACCGCATACCGCTCGGGATCGGACGCACGCAGCGGCTCGATGGCGGCGTTCGCCTCGTCGATCAATTCCATCCACCCGTCCAGCAGCTTTTTCGGCCAATACTGCGCCTGCGCTATATTGTCTTTATACCCGCCGCGCAAACTTGCCGGGTACGTTGCCTCAAGATATTTCATATGCGCCTGCAGCCCGTCAAAGAAAGTACGCATCGCCTCGCCGCCGTCGCCGTAATAGTTTGCAAAAAAGCGGTCCACCAATTCGCCGTAGTTCAGGTTGACGTCAAACAACAGACGGGAATCAAGATATTCTTTGAGTTTGCTGAAATGCGAAACGGCATTCGTATTCCACTGCCCTTCGTTGTACATGAACACGGCATTGTTCTCTTTGCAGAAACGGTACGTTTCCGCGACCGTATCCCACGTTCCGGCAGGGAACATATAATACGCAAAGTTTGTCGCATACAGCCACATGTAAATGTTGTCGCACACCGCCGACCACGATTTAATGTTTTCCGCGTACGTCGTGTTGACCGACTCATAAAAGGAATGCGAATAGGTCGCTTCGATCGGGGCGATGATAACGCCGACGTTCGGGTGGCAATGAATGCCGTCGATCGCGGAATACGTTCCGTCGCTGTTGCGCTCCGTGGGCGACTGCGCGGTAGCGCGATACGCAAAGAATGAGATCGTGACCCGCCGCGTATCGCCAAGGTAATCTTCCAGCTTTTCGGCAAGCGCGTTGACGAACTTGATGACCGGCCCGTTCACCGACCCGCCGTACTTTTCCGCCTCTGCCATGCAGGCTTCGCAGTCGCATGCGTCGTAGTTGTCTTCCTGCGTGAGCGTAATGTTGCTCAATGTCGGATTTGCGTCTACCGTCTTTTTCAGCACTTCGAAGGCGGTGTCGATCATCTTTTGGTACGTGCCCTTTTCGTTGCCGTGCGCCGTATAGCACAGCTGCCCGGGGTTCTGCCCGAGTGTCGCCGAAGACTGCGTCCGCCCGTCAGGCGTGTACCACTCGGGGTAGTCCTCCGCCCACGTTTCGGGAGGAAGATACTGGAAAGAGTTATGCCATACGCCGCCGTTGACGGACATCATAATGCCGTTGTCTGAATAGCCCATGCCATAGCGCCCGTTCCCGACGGGTTGACTGATCTGGCGGTAATCGAAATCGGGGCGTTCGATCAGCTCCATATCGGGAAGCGTCGTGCCGTCTTTTTCGTACAAAACGGTATCGTCCGCCAACATATCATATCCTACGACCTGCCGCAGAAAAGCGATCGCCGCGAGCTGATACCCTTCGTCGCCGTTTACCGCAATGAATACGGAATCGCCGACGCTTTTGATGTAGTAGCCCGTAAAACCGATATCGTCCTCCGGCATCGTAAGCCCTGCCGCCGCAAACAGATCGTCATCTCCGACGACGATATATTTTGCGTCAGCCGACCAGTCCGCATCAAGCAAAAGCGGTAACTCCACGCCCGTCGCCGCAAGCACATGCGTGATAATGAAGTTCGCCGCCGTACGGGCGAAATTGCTTGACCCCGCAACGACCTGATAGTCGCTTCCCTGCGGCGTGACGAACGGGCGGTTCGCCTCGGTGACGGTCACTTTGTGCAGCGTGCCCTCTACATAATGCAGCTGCACATCCTCCGTAACGGGGCCTGTTTGCCCGCCTTCGTTTCCGTCGCCGCCTGTTCCGTCTACGGTGCATGCGGCGGCGCCGAACACGAACGCAAACGCCAGACACAGCGCAAAGATCTTTTTCAGAAATTTCATCGCGTTTTCCTCCTTATTCCGCCGTAACGGTGACCGCAAGACGGACCATCGTACTGTTCCCGTCCGAATCCATTGCAACAATGCGGAATTCGTACACTCCTGCATAGGAGGGGGTGAAAGAATTCCCGCTCATAGGGATCAATACGCCGTTCGGGTTCAGCACAAAGACGCTGACGGCGATCTCTTCGGCCGCTGTCATATTATCCGTAACGGTATACGACGGAAGAACGATCGTATCGCCTACCTTTGCCGTGCCTGCGAGCGAACCGCCGAATGTGATCTCGGGCGGAACGGAATCTTCCACATTCACGACAAAACCGAGCCGCGCCGTATTCGGGCGGGGCGTGAACGCCTCATTTTCTGCGGCCGTGTAAGAGACCTGATACTGCCCCAACTGCGTGATCTCAAAAGAATATTCCGTTCCCGGATCTGCGTTTTCCAGCAAAACGCCGTTCACGTCGCGTACGACATTCCCCTGCGGGTCGCGCACGGTAAGCGTAAAATCTACCCGCGGCGAAAGCACGTCTGCCGCGACAGCCCTGCCGATCGTATATATGTCACCGATCGCATAACTGCCGCCGTAATCGCTGAGCAGCACGATGTTGGGGGCGACCAGGTCGCGCGTCACTTCGGTGAAAGGATAGTTGTTGATCGACGCGATCTTATACGCCGCCGCGCCCGTGACCTCCTGCATTTCTATCTGCAGCCATACCAACCCGGACGAAAAACCGCTGAACGCCGCACCGCCATCCGTATTCCCGACAGGGAACCGCACGCCGTTGATCAGAAAATCCGTGCCGCTGAATCCGACGGTAAAGGATTGCTCCGAGGAAGACATAAAGCTCTGCTCCAGCTGCAACGAGCTGCCGCCCGCTGAAAAAATCACGCCGTTGCTTCCGTTTTGCAGCTGCGCGGAAACCGCGTTCGCCTTATTTTGCGCGTCAATCAAAGTGATCACGATACGACCGAAAGCGCTGCTGCCCGGCACGCTGCTTACATTCATCGAGAATTCTGCGGCAAGCGTATTCGCATACATCCAGCGCATCGCGCTCGCATTGTCGGCCGCCGAAAGAATGATGCCGGACTCTGTCTTGTCGGTCCCGACGTTCGTGCCATAAAAATAATTCTCAACGTGCAGGCGGGATGTGCCGTCCTCGCTCACAAAGGCAAGAATTGCGGGCACCTCGTACTGCCTGACCTCCTTGCCGTCGCACAGATACGTCAGTTTCACTGTATCGCCGTTTGCCGCAACGTGCGGGGTATAATCGCTGCCCGTACTGTACGTTTCGGAACCGTTTGCGTCTTCGATGCGTACATCAAGCAGGATACGGTCCGGCGCGCCCGAAGAATAATCGGTCGCATACGCCTCAGGAATGATATACGGTGAACCCGCAATAAAAATATTCGGCAAAACGGGTTCTTCCGTCAAGACGGGAGCGTCGCCCGGCTTTGCGTCCACCGTAAAGGAAACCCTTGCGGTCTTTCCGGTAATATCCGTTGCCGTGTATTCGACAACCCACTTCCCCGTTGTTTCGGGACGGAACCCGTCCGATATTTCATAGGTTTCACCGCCGTGCGTGACCGTGATCCCGATCGTGATATTGCCGCTGCCGCCTGTAACGAGCGCATCCGACGCGGCGGGGACCTCCACCCACGAACCGAGGTCGGCTTTGCCGGTGATATCTTCCTCCGTCACGGTAAAGCGCATCTCATCGATCGCGCCGCCCGCATGCACCCAAAGCGTTTCGCTTGCCGTTTTCCCGAATTTATCCGTCGAAGTGTACACGATGGCGTACCAACCCGTCCTTTCGGTACGGAACGTCGTTCCGTCCGTATCGATGCGAACGGGGTTGTCCGTCATATAGTTATACCAGACCGATGCCTTTACTTCACATTCCCCTGAATAGATGTCCTCTGCGGAGGCGGCAAACACGGGATATATGCCGCCGACCCGCGCTTCCGGCATTTCGGTATACGGATTTTCTATCGTGATGACGGGCGGTTCGTTGTCGGCGATTACGCCGTCATAGTCCGTTATGTCGGTGCCGAGCACTTTTGTAAAGCAAATATTTGCCGTAGCCGAATTAAACCCTTCGCCGCTGACAGACAGAAACACTTTCCCGCTGGGGAACCCGCCGAACAGATCCTCAAAATAGCTGGGGCTGTCCAGATCGATTATCTGCCCGCCGTACGAACCGCTGCCGCATTCGCCGTATACGCCGTTGCCCGAGGCGTCAAAAGAAAGTTTATTGATACAGGATGTCTTTATCCGCCTCGTACCCCTTCATGGGGCCGCCGCTAAAGCCCGCGGAGTAATAGACCATTCCGGGGCAGCGGATATAACGGTGCCCGCGTATCTTTACATAAATATCCGGATCCTGTGAATCGGTCAGCGTAAAGACGATCGCGTCCATATCCGCAACGCCTTCCGTCGTCGGATACACGTAAAATTCCGCAAAATAATTTTCCTCTTGCAAATCCGCCACATCGATGTACTGCATAAACGTGAGCGTATCGCCCTGCGCCAAATGGACGAGCATCCCCTCCGTTTTTGCAGTGTGCGGCACGCCGTATTCGACGGTCGTCCCCTCCCCGTAGGAAAGGATCGGATTATAGACATAAAACGACTGCTCCGCCGCATAGGGCTGCCCGCCCACCTCTGCCGACCAATTCACCGAATACGTGCCCGTCTGATCGAGCACGGCGGGGCTTTTCAGGGTCGCCGTGCCGTCCGGATAGACAAGAACGCCTTGCGCCTCCGCCGTCTGACCGTTTACGGTGACCGTGCGGGACGGGATCGCAAATTCGCTGTTGACCGCATACTCCTCTTCAATTTGTGTTGAAGACCATTCTTCTTCCGCCCGTGCGGTAACGGAAGGGGCGATCCCCAGCCACAATACCGCACCGAAAGCCAGCGCCAGAAGGACAGAAAGCAGAATACTGATAGACTTTTTTGTTTTCATGCAACGTTCCCCTTTTATATTTTTCAGCCTTTAATTCCTCCAACCGTAAGGTTGCCGAGCAATCTTTTCTGAAAAATCAGAAAAATCACCAGGATCGGCACCAGCATCAGGATCGCCGCCGCAAGGCGCATCGGGACATAACTCATTTCCTGCGTCGGCGTGACCGACACGGTATACATCCCTTGCGCGATCGTCGGATAAGACGGCAGATAGATGAGCGGCGTCTGGTAGTCGTTCCAATATTGAATGAAATAAATAAGAAACACCGTAAAAAAGGTATTCCGCACCAGCGGAAGCGCAATGCGCAGAAGCACCGACATATTCCCGGCGCCGTCTATCTTCGCCGCCTCTGTATAGGAGGCGGGCAGCGCCTTGAATATGTTATAAAAGACCAGAAAATACATCCCTAAGAAGTTTGCCTTCAGGATCCACATCCCCCAGATCTGATCGTACAGACCGAGCGACTGCGCCATGCGGATCTCTGCAGGAAGGCTGCCGACGACGGGGATCACCATCGTGATGAGCACCGTCGTGTGCATCACGCGCGAAAATTTATATTTGAACCGCGCGCAGAGATACGCCGTAATGCAGGGCACGAGCGTATTGAAAAACGCGCTCCCGCCGGCATACAAAAAGGAATACAGATACATCTCGGCCATACCGACTACCCCGACGCGGGTCTCTGTACTGACATGCACGACAAACTGTGTAAATACGTACGAAAAATTCCAGACCCATTCGACGGGAAACCCGTAGGTGTTGGTGCGGAAATCAAGCAACGGATCTTTGAACGCCGTCAGGACCGCCCAAAAAAACAGGAGGAACAAAGAGGCAACATACAGTATTAGCACGATCAGCATGGCGATCGTGACGGGCGAAAATTTCGGATGCGCCCTCTCCCTGCGGATTCCGAGGAGTTTGTTCCGTTTTGCCAATTCTCTTTTAAACATACGCCCCTCCTCAGTCTTCGGACGGCCCGAACTTTTCGAGCAGCCAGCGCACGAACAGCGTGAGCGGAATGGCAACGGCTGTAAGGATCAACCCGAAAGCCGCAAGGCGAGGGTAAGAGCCGTAATCGCCGTCAGCCTGCCTGGTCGCCATATACAAGTAGTACCCGAACGTCTGAACGCTTGCATGCGCGGTCCCGCCGTAAAAAGAGTACAGGTTGATCTGATTGACGAAAATGCTCGCAACGCCCGTAATAAGAAATACCGAAAGCGTAGGAAAGACGAGCGGAAGCGAAATATGCCAGAACTCGCGGATGCCGTTCGCCCCGTCGATGTGTACCGCGTCCACAAGCTCCGGGTCGATGCCGCTCATGCCGTTGGAATACATCAGCACAGACGTTCCGAACCCGACCCAAATACTGTAGAACATCACCGTCCCGAACGCATGGCCTGTTGCCGGATCCAAAAGGTTCGGCATGCTGATGCCGAACAGGTCGTTCATCAGGTCCGGCATGGCGCTGGTCACAAAATAACGGAACATCGTCACCATAACGATCGCCGATACAATGGACGGCATAAACAGCACCGCACGGAAGAAAATCGAACCCGGCATTTTCTTATAGATATAATAGGAAAACAGAAGCCCGAGCGGGATACTGACGACAAGCGAAAGCAGCCACGCCAGTACGGAATTCTTTGTCATCGTCCAAAAATTCGGCCATGATAATTCTACAAATATGTCGCCGAAATTCCCGAATGTCCAAGAAATATCCCCCGTAGCGACGTTGATATTCTGGAACGCCATGATAAAGGAGCTGACATTGACCCATACATAACATACGGCAAACTGAATAACAGCCCATGCGATCATGCAGACATAGAATATCATGTCCTTCTGGCTGCCTTTCAGGTGAAACTCTCTTTTATCGCCTCCCGAAGAAGGCGGTTGCACGCCGTCTTCCGTAACAGGTATATCTGCCTTCGTGATGCGAGATTCATCCATACGCTTCAACCTTTCCGACTAATTCAACGTACTCCAGGTACGCTCGTAATACGTTGCCATACCGGCAAAGTAATCTGCGGCGGATACGCCGTCCACATGGAACGCCTGCGCGGGGAAATTCGCCGTCGCGCCGTTCACAGTCGCCCGATAGTAGGTATCGGCACGGAACATGGACGCATTGTTGATGTACTTTTCCGAAGACGAATACGGGTACACGATATCCGCGTTGCGGATAAACCCGACGAGCGACTGCCCGTACGGCGAAAGCTGCTCCAACACGTCATCGCCGATCTCATACGAGAGCGCTTTCATCGTATTGGTCGTCGTGGTAAATTCGAGAAGAGATTCGTCCGTGTTGCAAAATTGAATGAAGTCGACCGCGATGGGCAGCTTCCAGTCGTCAATGCCGGAGGAAACAAAGCAAAGCGAATAAAGCGAATCGGCAATCGTATTGCCCGCTTTCCCCTGCTTGATATTCTCCGCCGCCTCCTGCGCCTTTTCCTCCGTCGCTTTGGGCAGCGGCATCCAGCGGAGTTCGCTGTTTTCCTGGGAATACTGTGCGCCGTAGCGCGATGCCATGGACGAGAACACATGCGATGATTCGCTCTGCCACCACATGCCGTCCACCGTCATGGCGATAGGCGTCGTGACCCCGTCCGCACGGGACATAAGGAAGTCTTCCTGATTGTTCAGATGCGAATACGAGTCGTTGAACGCGTTGTCACCGTTCCGGTACGTCGGCGTATCGACCAGCGTTTCGATAAACGAAAGCGCTTCATACACGCCGCGCTGACGTTTGAGATTCCAACCGTTCGACTCGTTGATTCCCAAATCCTGCGCATCCTCCCGGAACGTTCCGCCCGATACGGTGCCGAGGTCGGTCGCCGACCCCTTGAACGTATAATTGAGCATCATCTGGTCGAGCCCCTCGTAATCGGCAACGAGCGCGTTGAGCAAAAAGCCGAGGTACTGCGTGTAATACTGCCCCGTCCACGAAAGGGCCACCTGATTGTTTACCCTGCCGATATATTCACACAGCCAGAAAAATTCCTGATACGTCGTCGGCAGTCCGTCATCGTCGTTTCCGGAAATCCCGTCGGGCCCGGGCGTCTTGGTATCGGTACTGTAATAAATAAATTTTTCTTCCAGCGGACCTTCGGGGTCATATCCGTTTATAAAATAGTAGCCCTTTTGGTCAAACAAGTCCTTATTGTATACGATCCCGTAAGAGCCGAAATAGTGCGGGATGCCGAGATATTGCGTTTTGCCGTCTTCGCGCTGCCCTTCGATCCCGTAAAAGTTCTGCTGTTCGTCCGTGAACTTGCTCTCCACCGTCTTCTTCGGTTCATACGGATTTTTGCCCGTCACCGCCTCGGTGATGTCTGCCAGGGCACCGTCATACCGCAGGGAATAATAATACATGTTTTCGGTAAAATACACTTCATCCTGCCCGTTTTTGATGGTTTCCGACGTTACGGCGTTTTTGGTGTTGTTGATCATGATCTGAATGCCTTTTTTGCCCGTCCCGGGTTCATACTCTTCATTGGCATGCAGCGCCTCATAGCGCGCTTTCACCTTGCTCAGCCATTCAGAGCCGAACCCGCCGTCATAGTTATACACATACAGCTGCGTACGGTTTTCATCGATCGCTTCGGTATAATTCCCTCCGCTCCCTCCGCCGCAGCCGACAAACGAAAACACCGTTGTCGCGCCAAGCAGCAACGACAAAACGACGGCTGCCGTTTTTTTGAATATCGCTTTCATAATTTTCCTCCTGCCTTGAAATTTTATTGTATGCCGTTCCGACGAACGGCTTTTTTTCTGTCAAATGTATACTTTTTCTGCACAGCAGAAAAAGTACAGGATCCTGTACTGAACGATTTGTTCGGCGGGACGTCAGTGGGTGCCGCCGTACGAGCCCGAATTATCGATCAGAATATCTTTCCCTTCTTTCACGCGCGAAACGGCTATATGTTCGGAAAGTTTTTTGTAGTAATACTCATCGTCGATCGGCAAGGTCACTTCGGCATTTTCCCATGCTGACAGCAGCATCGCATCGATCAGTTCCACGCATCGGAGCCCTTCCCGCCCGTCGACATACAGCGGTTCTGTTCCGAGAATGGCATTCGCAAAGTTGTTGAGTATTCCGACATGCTGCGGATTTTCCCCTTCAAGCGGAAACGCCTGCACCGTAAATTCGGGGGCACGGAACCCGTCCTTTTCCCTTTTCAGAAAGTCCTGCAGATCAACATCGGAACGGCTGTACGTCAGCACGTCTTTTTCGCAGACAAGTTTGCCTTTGGAGCCAAGGATCTCGAATCGGTTCGTACCGGGAGCGTCTGCCGTAGAGGTGATAAACGCACCCGTCGCGCCGTTCGGGAATGTAAGATACGCGGTCACATCGTCTTCGGTTTCAATGTCATGCCATTTGCCGAAATGACAAAACGCGCGCACCTTTTCCGGCATCATGCCGCAGATCCATTGAAGCAGATCCAGCTGGTGCGGGCATTGGTTCATCAGCACCCCGCCGCCTTCTCCGCGCCATGTGGCGCGCCATGCTCCCGAATCATAATAGTATTGCGTACGGAACCAATTCGTGATCAGCCAGTTCACGCGCCGTATTTCTCCGATCCCGCCTTCCGCAACGATCTCGTGCATTTTTTTATACAGCGGATTGGTACGCTGATTATACATCAAGGTAAACAGCTTGCCGCTTTTATCGGCAGACATGTTCATCTCTTTGACCTGCTTCGTGTACACGCCTGCGGGCTTTTCGCACAACACATGCAGCCCCCGGCGGAATGCACGCTCCGCAAGCGGCGGATGGCTGTAATGCGGCACGGCAAGCAGCACGGCGTCCACCCCCGCTTTATCGATCAGCTCTTCGCCCGAATCATAGCAAACATACGCCCCCGGGGAGTTTTTCCGCGCCGCCGCCAACTTTTCCGGATTTACGTCTGCGATCGCCGTACAGACCCCGTTTGCGACCTGCCCGTTTTGGAAAAACCCGAGATGCACCGAGCCCATGTTCCCGACGCCGATAATACCGAACTTTACTTTATCCACTTGTCTCCCTCCTCATGGAATCCTTCGGCCGACAAAAGCGAGCGCAAGGCTTCGGCAGCCATAGCGAATGCCTCGCGGGAAGTTTTATAGCCGTACTTTACTTTTTTTGCTGCAGGTTCCAGCAGCGAATACCCTTCAAATACAGTCAGATGCGGTTCCAGCGTCAGCGTCGTATCTTTATGAATGCTGCCGAGAACTTTTTTCAGGTTTCCGTCGCCCAGCCCCGCGGGCACGACTTCGCCGTCTGCATACAGCGCGTCTTTAATATGGTAATAATCCGTCCTGTCGGCAAGCAGTGTTACCGCGGCGGCCACGTCCTCGCCGCATTGGACATAGTTTGCCGGGTCAAATACGCTTTTCAGCTGCGGCACCGTTTGCAGCAAATCGACGTCTTTTCTATATTTCAATATAAAAAAATGCTTAAATACTTGCAATTTGTGCCCTGTTCTGCTATTATAATGCTATGATTTATGAAATCTCTTTCCCCGATATCACGTTCCGTTATGCGCATGAAAACGTCCTGAACGAGGCAGATTTTTTCAAACATCACCATGTGCAATATGAAATACTTTATATTGTGCACGGGAGCGGTTCTTTTATCATTGAAAACGATTTGTATAATTTCTCGTACGGAACGATCATCCTGGTCCCGCCCGGCAAATATCATGTAATGAAGATCTCTTCGCAAGATCTTTATGAACGTTACGTCATCAACTTCTCACCCGACCTTTTCCCTGAAGTTTTGGCAGAAGAACAAAATTGCAGCATCTGCAAAAAGGCAGGCGGCGAAATGCTGCAGTTGTTTACAAAGTTATATTCTTATTCGGAACGTTTTTCTTCCGAACATTTCCACGCGCTCCTTAAAAGCATTCTGAACGAATTTCTCATCATTTTTTACGTCGACGCCGAGCATAAGGTGTTAGAAAAAAAAGACATGCCCCCGCTTATCAAAAAAGCGATGGACTACATTAACGAAAATATAAATCAACCTTTGAATATAGAGACCATCGCCGCACACCTGTTTGTTTCACGTTCATACTTAAACCACCTTTTCAAGCATTTTTTAAATACCGGCGTCATGCAATACGTCCGCATCAAAAAAATGTGTGAAGCGCGCAAACTTTTGAAAAACGGTATAACCGCAATACAAGCCGCTACCCTGCTCGGATATACAAATTACTCAACTTTCCTGCGAAATTACCGCACTGAATTTATGGAAAACCCCATCAACAAAGCGTCGAAAAAGGGGCACTGAGCCGCGCCCTGCCCCTTTCCCGCTCTTACCTGCCTTTCCTTCCGCTTGCAAAGAACGTAAAAAGAGGGGACGCCCCCCTCTTTTTTTCTTTACGGGGCATGCTCCGCTTCCGATGCGGCTCTCCGCCCCCTTTCCCTCTCTCTTCCGGATCGTAGCGTTCGGGATGTAATTTTCATGCTTCGCCCTGCCATACGGCTCCGCACACAAAAACGGCGGCTGCGGAATTTTCCGCAGCCGCCGCAGCGTTCCTGCCCGAAAACGGGCGCGCCCTTTTTACCCGGGCACGCCGTTCGCCGTTCCGCCGAACGGCGGAAAAAGGCGCCCCTCAGCCCGCGGCGCGGTCGGTGCGCAGCCAATGGCGCGCCGTGCCGCCCGAGGAAACCGTGTACACATAAAACGCTACCGTTCCGCCCGAAGAAGAACGGATGTTCACCGAAGCGGAATCCAGCACCCCGCCCGAAAAGATGCGCAGACCGCCTTCCGCCGAAAGATCGTACAGCGCGCAGGAGGAGAGGCTGTCTCCCGTCAGCACCCAATCCGTGCCCCTGCCGAGCAGCGTACCGAGCGTGCGGCTGCCGCCGTCGCCCCACACGGAGAGCGTGCTCTGCCCGTCGGAAACCGTCATGTAATAGGCGTTCCCGCCCGTGACCGTCAGAAAACTCTGCGTCTCCGACAGCGTGAACTCTGCTTTATCCGCCGCCGAATAAATGCTGTTGTCCGCCACAAAATAGTTTTGCATCGGGGTCGTGCTCTTGTAGGCGGGAAGCGAGTACACGAGCCTGTTGTCATAATAATAGTTTTCGACCGCTCCGTCGGAGAGAAGGACGCTCTTCCCGTCGATCTCGATGTCGTCCGCGCCGGGGAGCAGCGCCTGCAGATCCAGATGGATGCCGCCGCCGTTGTTGAACGCCTGGATGATGCGCCGTGACGAGAGCTGTTTGTTATCCAGGATCTTATTCACATACAGCACGGCGCAGGCGTCATTGCTGAACGCCGCCGCGTTGTTGGCGTTCACGACATACGCCATATCGGCGGTGCCTTCGGAATCGGACGCAATGTCGTACCATGCCGTTTCCAGGCAGTACTTTGTTCCCGCGTCATAGAAATCGTAGTCCCGCGAATCGTCGGGCACCGCATAGGCGTACTGCATAAAGACCCGCGTTCCGACCGCCCAGACCGCCGTGTCCGCCTGGGCCGCGTCCGCAGGGATGTCGAACAGCGAACCGGCGGACACCGTGCGGAGGTATTTGCCGTTCTTGTCAAAGACGTTGAGCCCTTCGCCGACAGACTCTACATAACAATCGTCGCCGAGCCGCGTCACCCGCTCGTACCGCGCATACGGCGTGAGCGCCGTAATGGCGGCCGTATGCACCTCGCCGTCGACGCCGACGTACAGGACATCCCCGTTCGGGAAGGTGACCGTGCCGTTGCTCGTCGAAAAGACGGGGTCCAATTCGCCCGACGCGACCGTCTGCGAGGCGGCCTGCCCGTCCTTGCCGTACACGGTATAAACCGTGCCGTCCGACTGTTCGGCGGACGATACATACAGCCCCGCCGCAACCTGCGTGAACGCCGTCGGCGAAGAAGCCATGATCCCGCCGTTCTCCGCGCTGTACAGTACGTACTCTGTATCCGCATCCGTGCGCGAAGCGCTGACGACGCCGAGCCGATCGACGCCCGTGACCGTATAGCCCTCCAGCGCGGACAGCTCCGTGACGGAGCTCTTCGTCTCCTCCCCCGAAAGGTTGTTCGTACCCGTGCCGCACCCTGCCAGAAGCGCAAAGCTCAGCACCGCCGCCAGCGCACAGGCGGCAACCGTTCTCTTTTTCATTTCCCCTCTCCTTTCCCCTCCCGTCTGCGGGAAGGCTGTTTCTTACTTACAGTATACAGGATGCGGCGCGGATTTGCAACAAAACCGAAAAAATTCCCCGTTTTTCCGCGATTTTCCCCGAACGTTCCCGAAATTTCCCGCTCTCCTGCCCGCCGCAGCGGGCGGGGCGCGCCGCAAAACCTTGCGCGCAGACGGAAAAAACAAAAAAACCGGCTGCCCGTGCGGGCAGCCGGCATTCCGTTTGCTTACTTGTTGAGGTTGGCTTTGAGCGTTGCAAGCTCGTCGGAAAGTTCCTTCGGCAGGCGGTCGCCGAACTGCTTGTAGAACTCTTCGATGCCGTCCGCTTCCTGCTTCCAGGTCTCTTTGTCGACGGTGAGCAGCTCTTTGAGCGTCTCTTCGGACACGCCCGAATCTTCGAGGTTGATGTCCTTCGGGTCGGGAACGTAGCCGATGGGCGTTTCCACCGCGCCGACTTTCTCCTCGCAGCGCTTCACGATCCATTCGAGCACGCGCATGTTCTCGCCGAAGCCCGGCCACAGGAAGTGCCCTTCGTCGTCGAGGCGGAACCAGTTGACGTTAAAGATCTTGGGCGGGTTCTTCACCTTTTTGCCCATTTCGATCCAGTGCGCGAAGTAGTCGCCCATGTGGTAGCCGCAGAACGGGCGCATCGCCATCGGGTCGCGGCGCACCACGCCGACCGCACCCGTCGCGGCAGCCGTCGTTTCGCTCGCCATGATGGAGCCTACGAACACGCCGTTGTCCCAGCTCTTGCTCTGGTACACCAGCGGAGCGGTCTTTGCGCGCCGGCCGCCGAACACGATCGCGGACAGGGGCACGCCCTTCGGGTTATCGAATTCCTTGCTGATGCAGGGGCAGTTC
>ERZ1643247.2155-NODE-2155-length-16166-cov-9.569859_pt1 | contig 16166 bp, 11 predicted proteins | sample MGYA00579264_ERZ1643247 | MGnify/ENA primary metagenome ERZ1643247 (study PRJEB29033, sample SAMEA4952262) | chicken gut metagenome | biome: Broiler Chicken; feature: Gastrointestinal Tract; material: Caecum | place: Ireland | collected 2018 | study: Broiler... | reverse complement strand
GCTATATTATGCCCTGCTCATATTCAACGCGGTCTACCTTGCCAAAATTGAGGATATTACGGGCGCAAACGTTGTTCTGGTTTTTTTGCCGCTCATTATTCTTGCGATATCCGCGGAGAGTATGTCTGAAAAGATGAGCGGAGAACGCATAAATCTGCAGCCGTGGGCGGGCATGGATTTTGGTGCAAAAGTGTTGCATACATCTTCGGACAACTGATTTACCGCTTTCCGCAAGATGAGGCGCTTACAGTTGCAATGTGGGTGCTGGTTGCGCTCTGGATGGTCGTATCGCTCGCAATGGAAATACCTATGTTAGTAAAGTCAAGCGGGCGCCCCTTAAAATCCAGGTAAGAGATATGGCCGACCAAAATAAATAATTTTTATTATGCCGCCTGTGCGTTTGAGTTGTGCGCGGGCGGTGTATAATTTTAAGTAAGAGTAAAAAATTAATTCTTCAAAAGAGGTTTAATATGGATAAGAAAAGGCTTGAAAAGTACGCCGAACTTATTGTAAAGTCCGGCTTAAATGTGCAAAAAGGGCAGGAGGTCGTTGTTAGGTGTGGTCTCGATCAGCCTGAATTTGTTGCGATGGTTGTCGAGGAGCTTTATAAGGCAGGTGCAGAGCGCGTAACAATGGAGTGGGATTACATGCCCGTAACAAAACTCGCCTATGAGTATCGTTCGCTTGAGTCGCTCTCTGAATTTACGGAGATAGCCGAGGCAAAATTAAAGCGTAGAGCAGATAAGTTTTCGTGCCTTTTGTGGCTGGACTCCGAAGACCCTGACGGGCTCAACGGTACCGACCACGAAAAGATAGCAAAGGCGCGCATGGCACAGTACCCGTTTATAAAACCCTACAACGATGCCATTGAAAATAAATACCAGTGGTGTATTGCCGCCGTTCCCGGAAAGGAGTGGGCGGAGAAGGTATTTCCCGGTCTGCCCGCAGACGAGGCTGTCGAAAAGCTGTGGGAGGCCATTTTGGACGCCTCACGCGTGGACGATGACCCTGTGGCCGCATGGGACAGACACAACAAGACTTTAAAAGAGAGATGTGCATTTCTCAACGAGCATCGCTTTGACTATTTGGAATACAAGAGCTCAAACGGAACTGATTTTAAGGTTTGGCTCAATGAAAAGGGGCTTTTCCTCGGTGGTGCAGAGAAGAATCTGAACAACAATATATGGTATAACCCCAATATACCCAGCGAAGAAGTATTTACTTCGCCCCTTAGCGGTAAGGCGGAGGGAAAAGTAGTTGCTACGAAGCCCCTTTCCTATCAGGGTAAACTTATCGAAAATTTCTGGGTGGAATTCAAGGACGGTAAGGTGGTTAAAACGGGAGCCGAAAAGAACGGCGACCTGTTGGACCAGATGGTAAAGATGGATGAGGGGGCGAGCCGCCTTGGGGAATGCGCGCTTATCGCGTACGATTCGCCCATAAACAACACGGGCATACTCTTCTATAACACTTTGTTCGACGAGAATGCGTCCTGTCATCTCGCTCTTGGCAGAGGTTTTACGAACTGCCTTGAGGGCTATGAAAATCTTACATTTGAGCAGTGCACCGCAATGGGAGTGAACGACTCAATGATTCATGTTGATTTCATGATAGGCAGCAAGGATATGTCTATTGTCGGTGTTATGAAGAACGGCACGCGCATACAGATCTTCAAAGACGGCAACTGGGCGATATGATCGAGGCTTCAGATTTATTGAAATTATATGAAACAGAGTGGTGGCGTGCGGTCAACGACCGCACGCCACCACTCTATATTGAAATTTATTTTTTAGTTTTATATCAAGTACTATGTGTAATATAATCACTAAAAATAGTATCACAATTTAAATACAAAACCACCCGTGAGTGAAATTTGATAGCTTATCTTTGGGAACAATGGAAGATAAGTCCTATGGTTCCGGGGCCGCAGTGGGCGGCTATGACTGGGCCTACGGGCTGGACGGTTACGTCTGCATTGAAGCGGGTGCGCATAGTTTCCGCCAGAGTGTTGGCATACTCTTCGCAGTCTGCCTGAAGGATAAATACCTTGTATTTATCAAGTTCGCTTCCCTTTTCTTCAGCATATTCCACCAGCTTAGAAATGGCGTTCCTGAAGCCTCTGGCCTTGGAAATGCTCACAATCTTGCCCTCTTCGTCGAAATAGAGTATGGGTTTTATGTTTAGAAGTCCGCCAACGACCTTTGTTGCTGCCGAAATCCTGCCGCCGCGGTGCAGATACGTGAGGTCGTCCACGGCAAAGTAGGTGGCAGTGTGGGGTATAAGCTCGTCGAGGTAGGCGTCAAGTTCTTCCATAGTGGCGCCTTCGCGTTTTTTCAATGCGGCATAGTATGTAACGAAGCCGCTGCCGAGTGAAATCGTTTTGGCGTCTTTTGTCATGATGCGCCTTTCGGGATACTTTTCTTTTAAAGTTGCAATGGCCGCGTCCATCGCGTTGAACGTCGCGCTCATCTTGTGCGAAAACGTAACGTAATAGATATCTTCGCCGCGCGCAAGCACGGGCTCAAAGTATTCAATGTAGCTGTATTCATTGAGGGCGGATGTTTTTGGAACGGCGCCTGCCCGCATCTGGTCGAGGAAGGCCTTGAAGTCTGTTTTTTCGCCCATATCGTAGAAATATTCTTTACTGCCTATCGTATAGGGCATACGGATGACGTTTAAGCCGAGTTCTGCGACGGTGGTGTACCAAAGTTCGCAGTTTGAATCGCAAAATAACTGATACATTTTTTAATCTCCTGAAAATAGTCTGTGTTATGAGGAAGCTAGCCGAGCGCTAATAGCTTGAACCAGTCCCCAAAGGGCGAGCCTTGATTTCTCAAAACAGCGGACACCCGCTGCTTTGCAAGGCGAGGTGAGTGAGCGCATAGTGCATAGCGCGAACGGTGACCGAGCAAGGCGCATTTGCCTTACGCCTTGCGAGAAAGATTGCTGCAGATGCGAGGCAAAGCACGCAGACAATACATCTCTCAAAGGGCTCCCGCAAAAAAAAGTTTTTGCGGGAAGAGGAGATACTTGCGTTTAAGGCGCAGCACAACATTTATGTTGCGCTGCGCAAAATGCGCAAAGTATCGACGAGGCAAGGGCTTTAACACAGCAGATGTTGTGATATGCCCGCTTTAAATCAGGTTTAAGCTTTTAACAATCGGCTACCTTATCTTTGTCCACAAAGAAGAAGGTAAATTCGCCGCTTAAACAAGGCTTGCCGTTTACCGTGCCTTCTGCCTTGATCACATAGCACGAGGCTATGCTGCGTTTCAGTTCGCATGTAAATTCGACGGTGTCTCCTGGACGAACGGGTGTTTTGAAGCGCACGTTATTCATTCCCGCAAAGAGGGGAAGTCTTTCGCCGAGCTGGCCCGCCATCATCGCACACGACGACTGCGATGCCATTTCGCAGAGAATGACGCCGGGAACGACGGGGGTGCCGGGAAAGTGTCCCTGCAAAAAGAATTCGTCGCCGCGCACGGTATAGCGCCCGTGCGATTTGCCTTCTTCGTCGCAGTATGCCTCGTCCACGAGCAGCATGGGCTCGCGGTGGGGCAGTATCTGTTTAATTTCGTCTCTGTTCATTTGATCCACCTTATTTTATGTATTTATTTGCGCCTGCAAGAACTTCTTCCGCCTGCGCGGTAATTTCTTTAAGTATATCTTCGCAGGACTGCTCCTTTTTTACGAGTCCGGCTACTTCTCCGCACATAAACACGCCGTTAGCATCGTCACCCTCTGTTACAGCTTTTCTGAGCGCGCCTGTGCCGAACTGACTGAGTTGCTCATCGGTGATCGACGCATCCTTTTCCATTTCGGCGAATTTGCGTGAAAACGGTGTTTTTAGCGAACGTATGGGATGTCCGAGCCTTCTGCCGCTCACCATAGTTGCGGTATCTCCGGCTTTGAGTACTTTAGCTTTGAAATTTGGATGAATGTTGCATTCCTTTGCAACGAGGAACCGTGTGCCCATCTGTATGCCTTCTGCCCCGAGCATAAGCGCTGCGGCGTAACCCCTGCCGTCGGCAATTCCTCCCGCGGCGATGACGGGGATATCCACGCCGTCGGCAACCTGAGGTATGAGCGCCATTGTGTTGGCCTCGCCTATGTGTCCGCCCGATTCGCCTCCTTCGGCTATTACTGCGGCCGCGCCGCGCTTCGCTACCATCTGTGCAAGAGCCACGGACGCTACTACTGGGATGACATTTATTCCCGCTTCAGTCCACTTTTTCATATAAGTTAGGGGATTGCCGGCGCCCGTTGTGACAACGGGGACGTGCTCTTCAACGATTACGTCGGCAACTTCGGCAGCGTGCGGACTCATGAGCATTACATTTACGGCAAAGGGTTTATCGCACTTTTCGCGCAATTTTCGTATTTCGGCGCGCAACTGTTCGCCGTCCATATTCATGCCCGCGATAATACCAAGTCCGCCCGCGTTGGATACGGCTGAGGCGAGCGAAGCGTCGGCCACCCAGGCCATGCCGCCCTGAAAGATGGGATAACGTATGCCGAGCAACTCTGTAATTCTCGTTTTTATCAAAGTAAGATCTCCTTTAAATTTATTTGGGTGGCGCGGAAAAGTGCCGCGTTCCCGTTTGACCATTATATTTATTATAATGATTAACAGAAGTTAAGTCAAGACAAGAAAACTAATCGATAATTTGCGGAATAAGGTCAATAATTTCAGATGATGTTGAGTACATAAAATTTTAAATAGTGCGTCTCGTCGGCGCAAAGCAGGGAAGGGTGATCGGGAGCCTGCGTCTTGATTTCCACGCTCTTGACGACCCGGCCGCTCTCCTTTGCCGCCTCAGCGAGCATTCTTTCGAATAATGTTGCTGTCATGTAGTGCGAGCATGAGCAGGTTATCAAAAACCCGCCGCTCCCCACAAGTTTCATTCCCTGTAGATTTATGTCTTTATATCCGCGGTAGGCGTCCTTCACTTCGGCTGCGCTTTTGCAAAAGGCGGGAGGGTCAAGGATTACCAGGTCAAACTTTCTGCCGCTTCGTCTGAAGAAACGCAGAAGTTCAAAGGCGTCGCCGCACACTGTATCAATGTTTTCAAGCCCGTTCAGCCGCGCGTTTCTCATCACGTTGTCGAGCGCCGCCTGCGAGATGTCGCATGCGGTGACGTGTTTTGCGACTGTGGCACAGTTCAATGAAAAGCCGCCGCTGTTGCAGAAGCAGTCTAAAACCTCGCCGCCCGCGGCGTATCTGCGCGCGGCAAATCTGTTTTCCTTCTGGTCCAAAAAGTAGCCCGTCTTCTGCCCGTTCTTTATATCGACGAGCATCTTCAGCCCGTTCTCTTCTATCTCGGCAATGTCGGGCACTTCGCCGTATAAAACGCCCTTTACCTCGGATAGACCCTCCTTTTTTCTGAGGGCCACGTCGCTCCGTTCGAATATTCCTCTGGGCCTGAATATCTCAACAAGGCAGTCGGTTATCATGGCTTTGCGCATATCGATACCCAAGGAGAGGCACTGAACGGAAAGGTAGTCGCCGTATTTATCCACTATGAGCGCGGGCAGATTATCGGCTTCTGCAAATACGACGCGGCAGCAGTTTTCATAGCCGAGCTTCCTGCGGTAATCCCATGCGGCTCGCAGACGGTTCAGATAAAACTGCCTGTCATCCGTTTCGTCGCCGCGGATAAATATGCGTACTAAAATTTTTGAGGCGTGGTTTATGTAGCCTTTGCCTATAAAACGGCCGTCGTATGAAAACACCGAGGCGAGCGAGCCGTTTTTGTCCTTTCCTTCGATACGCGCCACCTCGTTTGCATATACCCAGCTGTGTCCGGCCGCAATTCTCTTTTCTTCGTTCTTTTTTAAATAAATCTCGTAAGCCATACTTAAAGTTTATCAAAACGCGGCTCCAAATGCAAATATAAATCAAATATAATTGCTTTTTAGACGCTTAAATGTTATAATTTCGGCGATATGAAGAAGCTTTTGAAGTATCTTGCAAGTTATAAAATGGAGAGCATGCTTGCGCCGCTTTTCAAATTTCTCGAAGCCTGCTTCGAGCTTATAGTTCCGCTGGTCGTATCTTCGATTATAGATAACGGAATAAAGGGCGGCAAGGGAGCGGGCTATGTCGGCTGGATGTGCGCAATACTTGTGGCTTTGGGCGCGGTGGGGCTTGTGAGCGCCGTGTTTGCGCAATACTTCGCCGCAAAGGCGGCGGCAGGCTTTGCAAAGCACCTGCGGCACGATCTGTTCAACAAGATGCAGAGCCTCTCTTATGCCGAGATAGACGGGCTGGGCACCTCGCGCATGATAACGCGCATGACGAGCGACGTAAACCAGGTGCAGAACGGCGTAAACATGGTTCTGCGCCTGTTTATGCGTTCGCCCGTGATAGTATTCGGCGCCATGATCTGCGCCTTCATCATCGACGCGCTCGCCGGCGGAATATTTGCCATAGCAATAGTAATTCTGTGCGTGATAGTATTCGGCATACTTTTGATAACCATTCCTCTGTACAGAAGGGTGCAGTGCAACCTCGACGTTATAACCACTTATACACGCGAATCGCTGACGGGCTCGCGCGTGATACGCGCCTTCTGCAACGAGGATAAGGAAATAGCGGCGTACAACAAAAAAAATTCCGAGCTGAAGCGCTCGCAGACGATTGCGGGCAAGGTCTCGGCGCTCATGAACCCTCTCACATACGCCGTTATAAATGTAGCCATAATCGTGCTCATATACACGGGCGCGCTCAAAGTTGAGAACAACGTTCTTACCACGGGTGAGGTGGTGGCGCTGTATAACTACATGTCGCAGATACTTGTTGAGCTTATAAAACTCGCCAACCTGATAATAACGGCCACAAAATCTTTCGCTTGCGCCGGCAGGCTGAGCGAGGTACTTGAAATGCAGTCTTCGCTCGTCCGCGGCTCTTCTGAAAGGACGGAGGGGCTGCCCTACATAAAGTTTGACAACGTTTCAATGAAATACTCTTCAGACGCCGGCTATGCACTCACGTCGGTCAGTTTCACGGCCGAAAGAGGGGATACGATCGGTGTTATAGGCGGCACGGGCTCGGGCAAAACTACGCTTGTAAACCTCATTCCGCACTTCTACGACGCCAGCGAAGGCGCGGTGTATATCGACGGAATAAACGTAAACGGTTATGACGACAATACTATACGCAAGAAATGCGGCGTGGTGCCGCAGAGGGCCGTACTATTCAATGGCACTATAGCCGAAAATCTGCGCTGGGGCAAGCCCGACGCCACCGACGAGGAGCTCATGGAGGCTGTTGAAGCCGCCCAGGCGGGCGACGTTATAAAGTCGAAGCGCATGGGACTTGAAGAGCGTGTGGAGCAAGGTGGTTTGAATTTTTCGGGCGGACAGCGCCAGAGGCTGACTATCGCGCGTGCTCTCGTTCGCAAGCCGGAAATACTCATTCTTGACGACAGCGCCTCCGCGCTCGACTATGCGACGGACGCAAAGCTCAGGCACTCTTTAAAGCAACTCGACTATAAGCCCACGGTGTTCATAGTATCGCAGCGCACGTCGTCGATACGTCACGCCGATAAGATAATAGTGCTCGATCACGGCAATGTGGCTGGCATAGGTACACACGAGGAGCTGCTTGAAAAATGCGAGCTCTACCGCGAGATACACTACTCGCAATTTGAAAGGAAGGAGGCCTGACGATGCGTACTCCTAACCGGAAGCAGACGATAAAGCGCATATTCAAACAGCTCAAAAGCTATGTGCCGCTCATAATACTTTCAGTGGTGATGGCGCTCATCACCGTCGCGGGCAATCTCGTCGCGCCCATATTCTTCGGCGACGCGATAAACTGCATAATAGACAGCGAAAATATCTACTGGGACGAAATATTTTTCTATTTTTCATTAGTCGGCATTTCAATAGCCGTGACCTGCCTTTCGCAGTGGCTTCTGAACATAATAAACAATAAGATCACCTATTCGGTGACGGCCGATATACGAAGGGAGGTGTTCGAGCACATACAGCGCCTGCCCCTGAAATACCTCGACGCGCATCCGTACGGCGACATCGTGAGCAGAAATATCGCCGACGTCGACCAGTTTGCCGACGGCCTACTGATGGGCTTCACACAGTTCTTTACGGGCGTCATGACTATTGTGGGCGCGCTCGTAATGATGTTCGTGTATAACTGGATAATAGCTGTCGCCGTGTTCGTTTTAACGCCGCTCTCGCTGTTTATTGCAAAGTTCATATCCACCAAGACCTATAAACTCTTCCGCAAAAACTCGGCCATAAGGGGCGAACAGACGGCGTTTATCGACGAGATGGTGGGCAATTTAAAGGTGGTGCAGGCCTTCTCGCACGAGGGTGAAAACACAGAAAAATTTGACGAGATAAACGAGCGGCTCACAAAGTCTTCGCAGGATGCGACCTTCTATTCGTCCCTGCCCAACCCAACGACGAGGTTTGTAAACGCTCTCGTATATGCAGCGGTTGCGCTCGCGGGCGCGCTGACCATAATATTTGCCCTACCTCTGCCGTTTGTGTTTGATGTGGGCAGGCTCACAACGCTTTTAAGTTATGCCAACCAATATACAAAGCCGTTCAACGAGATCACAGGCGTCATAACAGAACTGCAGAACGCTATTGCATGCGCGGGCAGGATTTATGAGCTTATCGACGAACCTGCGCAGACCCCCGACAGGGTGGACGCTGCAGAGCTTGAGAAAGTAAGGGGCGAAGTTTCGTTCAGAGATGTAAGCTTTTCCTACTCTGAAGAGCGCAAGCTCATCGAAAATTTAAATATTTCGGCAAAGGCCGGCCAGCGCATCGCTATTGTCGGCCCCACGGGATGCGGCAAGACCACCATAATAAACCTTTTGATGCGCTTCTATGACGTGGACGGAGGTTCTATATCCGTCGACGGCAAGGACGTGCGCGACATAACGCGCCGTTCCCTGCGCAAAAATTACGGCATGGTGTTGCAGGACACATGGCTGAAGAGCGGCACGATAAAACAGAATATTGCCATGGGCAAGCCCGACGCCACCGACGAGGAGATAATCGACGCGGCCAAGCGCGCTCATTCGCATAAGTTTATAATGCAGCTCGAAAACGGCTATGATACCGCGATCTCGGAGGACGGCGGCAACCTGTCGCAGGGGCAGAAACAGCTTCTGTGCATAACGCGAATAATGCTCTCGCTCCCGCCCATGCTCATTCTGGACGAGGCGACGTCGTCCATCGATACGCGCACGGAGATGCAGATACAGGAGGCGTTTTCGCAGATGATGGAGGGCAGGACGAGCTTTATAGTAGCGCACAGGCTTTCCACCGTAAAAAACGCCGACCTCATACTCGTCATGAAGGACGGCAAGATAATAGAGCAGGGCAGGCACGACGAGCTAATTGCCCTCGGCGGATTTTATAATAAACTGTACAACAGCCAGTTCGCCGTTTGACGGACTGCCGCGAAATGTGTATAATATAGTCTGTTGAAGGCCTTTCGCGACATAAAACGCGCCTGTTTGGCGGGTGCGAGCCTTCGGCGGCCAGACAATATCGGAGAAATCAATGCTTCAGGTAAATAACGTATCGCTGCAGTACGGCAGCAAAAAACTTTTTGAGGATGTAAACCTCAAATTCACAAAGGGCAATTGCTATGGCATAATAGGAGCCAACGGCGCTGGTAAATCGACGTTTTTGAAGATTCTGAGCGGCGAAGTTGAGCCCAACAAGGGCGAAGTCACGCTCGATAAGACAGAGAGAATGTCGGTTCTCCAGCAGAACCAGAATGCGTTCGACAATGTGACTGTCCTGCGCGCGGTGATGCTCGGCCACCAAAGGCTGGTCCGCATAATGGACGAAAAGGACGCACTCTATGCAAAGGCCGACTTTTCAGAGGAGGACGGCGTGCGCGCCAGCGAGCTCGAGGCTGAATTTGCCGAGCTTGGCGGATGGGATGCCGAGTATGAGGCCCAAACTCTTTTGAACGAGCTTGATATTCCCGAGGAGTATCACAATATGCTTATGGCCGACCTTGACGCAAAGAGAAAGGTGAAAGTGCTGCTCGCCCAGGCGCTGTTCGGCAATCCCGACGTGCTTCTTTTGGACGAGCCCACAAACAACCTTGATATTAAAACTGTGCGTTGGCTGGAGAACTACCTGCTCGACTTTGAAAATACCATAATCATAGTTTCGCACAACAGACACTTTTTGAATAAAGTGTGCACACACATTTGCGACGTCGACTACGGCAAGATAAATATGATGCTCGGCAACTATGATTTCTGGTACCAGACCAGCCAGCTCCTCGCGCGCCAGCAGCGCGATCAGAACAAGAAAAACGAGCAGAGAGCAAAAGAATTGCAGGAATTTATCGCCCGCTTTGCGGCGAACGCCTCAAAGTCACGACAGGCGACATCCCGTAAAAAGGAGCTTGAAAAACTCACCATATCCGACTTCAAACCTTCGCTCAGGAAGTACCCCTATATCGACTTCAAGTACGAGAAGGAGCTCGGCAACGACATTCTCATGGTGGAAAACCTCACCAAGAAGGGATACTTCGAAAACGTGTCGTTCACCGTGCAGAGGGACGACAAGATATGCGTTGTGTCTGACAAGAGCACGACGATTTCCATGCTGTACGACATTCTGATGGGTAAAGTTCAGCCAGACGAAGGCACGGTGAAGTGGGGCAAGACGGTAACTGCCTCGTACTTCCCCGAAAACAACAACGAGTACTTCCAGAATTGTGAACTTACGCTTGTACAGTGGCTCAGTCAGTTTTCAAAGGACCACTATGAGGAGTATCTGCGCGGCTGGCTCGGCCGAATGCTCTTTTCGGGCGAAGAGGCGCTAAAACAGGCAAAAGTGCTCTCAGGCGGCGAAAAGGTCAGGTGTATGCTTGCCAAAATGATGCTTGAGAGCGGCAACTTCCTTATTTTTGACGAGCCTACGAACCATCTTGACCTTGAGAGCATAACGGCGCTCAACAACGGAATGAAGAACTTCAAGGGGTGTATGTTGTTTACTTCACACGACCAGGAGCTCATGAACACCGTAGGTAACCGCGTGATAGAGATAAACGGCACAAAGACATTTGACAAGAATATGATTTACGATGAATATATCGATCTTGTCACACAATGATATACTGTTTAATTCTTCGTATTATTTGATATTATTGTAAAATAATAGCGGAGAGCATACTGTTCAAAGCGAAAAAGAACTATAGTTCTGAAAAAGGCAGCCATTTTATGGTTGCCTTTTTTACATCAAAATTTAATCATTTTGACCGCAGTGGAGGCTGGATCCGGCTAAATATTTCTAAAAATTGTCTGTTCGACAGGTTTAACTAAAATGTACACAGTCATACTGAATGAGTTTTTAACAATAATCGACATTATTCTTTAATATTAAACAATATTTGTAAATATAAATAATGAATATTTTACAAAATTACTTTACAAATGTCATTTTACATAGTATAATCGTATCAGTCAAACAAATTGTGACAATATATTTATTCGGAGGTTAAATTGTGAAGGCGGCAAATATTGTTATCCTTGAAAGCAATGAAGAATTCATGGATGAGCTTAAGAACTATTTTGACAATAAGGGTGGGTACAATGTCTGTGCAACCACAGGCAGCGGCAGTACCGGCATTGAGTACATAAATGCATACAAGCCTGACATTGTTATTCTTAATCTTGTACTGAGCGGGCGCGACGGTTTCAGTGTGCTCGATTACATAAAAAATAATTGTCCGGAGTGTCGTACGATCGTGATATCAAATTTCTCGGATGAAAAGATAATTAATTCTGCAATCGATCACGGCGCGAAGTATTACTTTGTCAAACCTGTCGATCCGCAGAGCGTTGCCGAGAGAGTGAACGACATTTTAAGCGAACGCACCGTGGAATACAAAGTGGCTGCTGATGTAAAAGCTAAACGCAGGGTGGCTTCGCTTGACGAGAAGATAAGCAATATATTCATTTCGATAGGTATTCCTCCGCATATAAAGGGATATGTGTACCTGCGCGAGGGTATCAAAATGGCGATCGAAAATCCCTCGGTGATCAATAATGTGACAAAGGAGCTATATCCGAATATCGGCAAAAAGTTTGATACGACGGCAAGTAAAGTGGAGCGCGCCATACGGCATGCTATAGAGGTTGCGTGGAACCGCGGAAGGGTGGACGCAATTAACGCGATATTTGGCGTGAGAGTGTATATCGGCAGTGAGCGGCCCACAAACAGCGAATTTATTGCGCTTGTGGCCGATAAGCTTATTCTGGAAGAACTTTTGTAATTTATTGACTATGACAAATTTTAACCGTTTGCGAAGTACTACGTGTGGCGTAATTGATCACAGTTCAACGATTTTTTGTCAGTTATTTCTGAATGCAGGGTGCGGGCGTATTGCCCGCACCCTGCGTTTTTAAAAATAACGGCAAATCGCTTGATTTTTAAAGATTTGTATTATATAATTTAGTAGCTTGCCGCTGTGGTGGAATTGGCAGACGCGCTGGACTCAAAATCCTGTGGTAGCGATACCGTATCGGTTCGACCCCGATCAGCGGCACCAAAAAAAATGCGCCCCTTGTGGGCGCTTTTTTTGTGTGCCGGCGAAGGGGTCGAACACCCCGCGCGAGCAAAGCGACGCTCTGCCGTGCAAACATAAATTTAGCTACGGTTTCAATAGAATACGGCAGATCAGCGGCACCAAAGAAGCGCCCCTTGTGGGCGCATTTTTTTGTACTCTAATTGATATTTGCGGCGCATGTAAAATTGTGTACTTAAAGTTTTAATGCCATACAAATAAATCATTTGTCAAATTCATTTGCTTTTGGCCTGCTTAAATGTTAAAATTTAACTATGGATAAACTTGTTTTAATCGACGGCAATAGCCTTTTAAACCGTGCGTTCTATGCCACGCCTGTATTCAGCACAAAAAACGGGCAACCAACTAACGCCATATTCGGCTTTACAAAGCTGCTTTTGAAAATACTGTCTGACATACGGCCGGAGTATATTATTGTCGCGTTTGACTTGAAAGCACCCACTTTCAGGCATGAAATGTACGACGGTTACAAGTCTACGCGTAAACCCATGCCCGACGAACTCGCTGCGCAGGTTGAACCGCTCAAGGCGCTGCTTTCTGAAATGAAAATTGCTATGTGCGCAAAAGAGGGCTATGAGGCCGACGATATAATAGGCACGCTATCGGCAAAATTTGACGTGCATTCATATATCTATACGGGCGACCGCGACAGCTATCAGCTGGTGGACGAAAAGACGGACGTCTATTTTACCAAGCGCGGCGTTTCCGATCTTTTAAAGCTCAACGCACAGAATTTCAGAGATGAAACCGGTCTTGAACCCGCACAGATAGTAGATTTAAAGGCGCTCATGGGCGACAAGTCCGACAACATCCCCGGAGTCGCCGGTATAGGCGAAAAAACGGCGCATGGGCTTTTAGAAAAATACGGCTCGCTCGACGGTGTCTATGCGCATATTGACGAAATTGGTGGCAGCTTAAATAAAAAACTCAGAGACGGAAGAGAGAATGCGTACCTCTCGTATGAGCTTGCCACGATAAACAGAAATTGTGAGATCAATGTTGAATTGGCCGCCTGCCGCGCACCCGAAAAATTTTCGGGCGCGGTGAAACGATTGTTTATTGATTTAGAGTTCCGCAGTCTTTTAAAGGACGACTTGTTCGAGCGCTCGGCTGAAGGGGAAACGGATACCGATATTGAATACCCGCAGGCTGTATACGATAAAACTTTTGCCGAATTTGAAGAGAGTGCGGCGGGAACGAGTGATTTTGCTGTGGCGATCGGCAAGGGTGATGTGCATGTGTATTTCGGTAAAGCTGAGCATGTGCTGACGGGCAATTTTGAAAAGCTGGGCGGCAATCTGTCGGATGAAGATTTCATAAAAGCTTTGTCCCACATATTCTCCGACAAAAAAAATAAAGTTAAAATATTTGACTTTAAGTCTGCCAGACATAAACTTGATAAATGGGGGATAAAATGTTTATGTTTGTTCGATGATCTCTCACTTGCGGTCTATCTGTGCGGCGAGGCGGGCGGCGAAACTCTTGACGAGCTATGTGATTCTCATTCGCTGAGCAAGCAGTATCCTGCCTATGCGGTCGACAGGCTCTTCAAAGAATACAGACAGATTTTGGCGGACAGCGATTGTGTTCGCCTGTATGAGGAGATTGAAAAGCCGCTTGTGTCCGTCCTGTATGACATGGAGAATGAGGGTGTGAGGGTAAGCATAGATGCACTTGCTTCGATAGGCACAGAATATACCAACAAAATTGCTCGGCTTTCCGAGGAGATATACTCCGACTGCGGTTGCGTTTTCAATATAAATTCTCCTTCACAGCTTGGTGAGGTGCTCTTTGAAAAATTGGGGCTCAAGTCGGGTAAGAAGGGTAAAAACGGCAAGTATTCCACAAATGCGGATATACTTGAAAAACTCGCGGAGGACAACCCCGTTGCGGGCAAGGTACTGAAGTACAGGTTTTTCCAGAAATTGCTTTCAACCTATATTGAGGGGTTAAAACCGTTTATTGACAAAAACGACAAGATCCACACTACGTATAACCAGACTATAACCACAACAGGCAGGCTCTCGAGCGCTAATCCCAACATTCAGAATATCCCCGTGCGTGAGGAGGAGGGCAGAGAGCTGAGAAAAGTATTTATCCCGCAAGACGGTAATGTATTTATCGACGCGGACTATTCTCAGATAGAGCTGCGCCTTCTGGCGCATTTTTCGGGTTGCAAAGAATTGATCGAGGCATATAACGAAGGGAAGGATATACACGCTATCACAGCCTCCCAGGTTTTCGACGTGCCGCTGGAAGAGGTTACGCCGAAAATGCGCCGTGAGGCTAAGGCTGTTAATTTCGGTATAATTTATGGTATAAGCGAATTTGGCCTTTCCCGAAACCTCGGCATACCTTTCAGTACTGCAAAGAGCTATATTGCGAAGTACTTCGCCACATATAGTACCGTGAAAGAATATATGAATTCCAATGTTGCGTTTGCCCGCGAACACGGATATGTGGCAACGTTGACAGGCAGGCGCCGCTTTATCCCTGAAATCAAGTCGTCAAATGCAAATTTAAGGCAGTTCGGAGAGCGCGCCGCAATGAATATGCCCCTTCAGGGTTCGAGTGCGGATATAATAAAAATAGCTATGATCAACGTGCATAAGCGTCTTAAAGATGAGGGTATGAAGTCAAAACTCATTCTGCAGGTGCACGACGAACTTGTGCTCGATTCGCCTGAGGAAGAGGCTGGGCGTGCAGCTGAAATTTTAAAGTACGAAATGGAGAATGCTGTTAAACTTTCGGTGCCGCTTACGGCGGAAGTGCACAGCGGTAAAAACTGGTATGACGCCAAATAAACGCATATATGCAATAACGGGCGGAATAGGCTGCGGAAAGACTGCCGTCTCCGATATTCTGCGGGAAGAGAGCTATGCTGTATTTTCATGCGACAGGATATACGCCGAGCTCACACAGAGCGGCGGTGCGCTTGTGGCCGAGCTCGAACGGGCGTTCGGCTGTGTGACAACCCCTAACGGCACTCTCGACAGGCGGGCGCTCTCAAAGCGCGTATTTGGCGACGCCGCCGCGAGGAAAAGGCTCGACAGTATAACGCATCCGGTGATTATGCGTGAGCTTTTAAAAAGGGCAGGAGATGCTGAAGGCGAAATCGTGTTCTGTGAAGTACCGCTCCTTTTTGAAAACGGCTTTGAAAGTCTCTTTAGCGGAGTGATAGTGGTAATGCGCTCGCTTACAGAAAGGATAAACGCCGTGATGGCGCGCAGCGGACTTAACGAAAAAGATGTACTCGCACGTATACAGGCGCAGTTTGATTATTCCACAATTGACCTTGCCAGCTATTATGTTATTGAAAATAATGGGGATATGGATGAACTTCGCAAAAAAGTTAAAAAAATTCTGCAAAACATAACAAAATTGGCTTGACATAATCGGCCATTTATTATAGAATAAGTTTCGCTTGTGAGCAAATACGCACTCATGGCGGAATTGGCAGACGCGCAAGACTAAGGATCTTGTGGAGCGATCCATGCAGGTTCAACTCCTGTTGAGTGCACCAACTCTTAATAGCTTGAACTTCTTTGTCATAAAAAGAATGTTCGGGCTA
>ERZ1643247.2152-NODE-2152-length-16178-cov-8.612603_pt1 | contig 16178 bp, 8 predicted proteins | sample MGYA00579264_ERZ1643247 | MGnify/ENA primary metagenome ERZ1643247 (study PRJEB29033, sample SAMEA4952262) | chicken gut metagenome | biome: Broiler Chicken; feature: Gastrointestinal Tract; material: Caecum | place: Ireland | collected 2018 | study: Broiler... | reverse complement strand
TGCCCGAAAAAGGCAAATACAAATTCAGAGGTGTTAAAATGGAAATGTTGGTAACCAAGTTCTCAAACGGAAAGTATCGCAACGAAGGCGATTTGTTCGCAGAACCTATCTCTGCCGAGAACGTCAAGCTCATGGGCGAAATGATAGCATTGCAGGCACTCCGTACTGTGAAAAAGTACGATATGAAAGTCGCGGACAGACTGTATATCGGCTTAATCAAAGACCTGCACCATATGGGTGAGATAGACTATATCGTATCGGACGGCTACGACGTGGCGCAGACAGCAATCTGCTTTCTCTATCAATTCGTCGGTCACAGTGCCCATGAGATTTACGGCAAAGACAGTAAAGGGAAAGAAATCACCATTAAACTTGCCTGCTATCGTGAGGTGGACCACTTCATCAATCTTCTTCGTAACAGACCGGACAGGCGCGGAACTGTCGTTGAGTCCATTGACTTTACGGATTACAAAGCGCTGCCAATGGATCCCGTGAATTGTTTTGAACACGAACAGACGGATTACACGAAATACGACGAACTTGTATGCGCATTGCGGCTCTCCGCATTGGAACTTGCCATTCTGAACTGTTATATGAACGGCATGGTACAATCCGAAGTCTGCGCCGAGCTCGGCATCGGCAGAGGCAGGATCAACAGCAGAAAAGCAAGCATCCGTCAGAGATATTATTCGCTTTACGGCGCGTACTGAGATATGTTCCAAAACTTCATACCCCCCTTAAAGGCAGTTTGCTTTCTACGAAGCGGCTGCTTTTTTCTATGTGCAAAGTTTGGGTAAACTACACCTCATTTTGGATTTGCTATATGCCGCTATGGAAACGCTATGAGTTTGCTTACTAACATTCTGCCGATTGTTTTGTTATTCTGTCGCCTGAAAATACCTTTTACACCCCGAATATAACACTTTACTCTCCTAAGATGCCTGAAATCTGTCCAAAAACCGTACTCTTGGCTTCCTTCCATTCCGAAAATTTCCATGATAGAGTAAAAATCTCTCGGAATTAAGGACAGGTTTTGGCACTGATTTTTTGTACGCTTGTGGAAAAAGTTTTTATAACACGACAAAAACTGTCGTATTTAGGTGCTAAAACTTTTTCAAACCGGAAAGAAACCTTCCGGTTTGGCTTGTAGAATTTTTCTCAAAGAAAATTCTTGAAGTCGCAAAAACCTTGCGAGTTTAAGGTTTATGCTATGCAAAAAATCGAAGGAGGAACAAAAACAATGCCGTACAGAGCAGCAAAAATCTCGTTTGACGGGAGTCATTACATCGCTACCCCGAAGGAAAACTTCCCGCAGGGGCGCAAGCGACGACGGGCAGCCATTCCGCCAACGCCAAAAGAGGTCGAACAAAAAGAACAATTTGAAGTCGCATACAAGGAGAGCCAGAAGTTACCCCGCAAAGAGCGTAAAGCGTATATGCGGAAAGCCATGGAGGAAACCATTCCCGACAAGGAGCAGCGGAAAGAATACGTTGAGCGGAACAACGAACGCAAAACGACCAATAAAATTCGCCGAAAGGTACGTCTGTCTAAAAAGGTAAATCTGCAAAGAGAATGGAATTTCTTTTGCACGTTTACGTTCTCGGATGCGTTGCATACCGAAGAGAGTTTTCGGAAGTCCTTGCGCAACACGTTCAAGCATCTTGTCGCCCGCAAAGGCTGGAAACATGTCGGCGTATGGGAGCGCGGCGGAGAAAACGGAAGATTGCATTTCCACGGGATATTCTACATTCCGCCGGGCGGTATGGTCGGAGAATTGACCGACACGCGGGATTACAGCACAAAAGACCACCGAATGCAAACGACGCATCAGAACACCTATTTTTTGGAACGGTACGGGCGCAACGATTTCCAAGCGCTCGGCTCACCCATGGAAGTGCAGCATTCGCTCGGCTATCTGATGAAATACATAGAAAAGTCGGGCGAACGTCTGATCTACGGCGGCGACCTGCCCACTTACTTCGTTTCCGACGTGATGGACGAGGACATTCTCTGTCCTTGCGGGATAGATGACAGAAAAGCCGTTCTTGCGGATGACTTCACCTGTATATCGGACGGCGAGATCATGGGAACGGTCAGCAAGGAAATAATCGAAAAAATGCCGAAGGCAAATTAAATTTACCTTTCGTCCGTGGAGCGTAAACGATTGCGTCCGCCCTGTCAAGGGAAAATATTTTGCGAATAACAGAGATGAATGAGATAACAACGCAAAATATTTTCTTGCCCCTTGACAGCGTGTAGCGAACGAAGAAATTTTTACGACATTGAACGGTCGCAACCGTTTGGTTTCGCTCTGCCGAAAGGTAAATCAAAATTAAAAATTTCAAATCATTGGAGGTAAAAAATGAACGCAGTACAAAAAGTATTTTACAGCGGCGAGGATTACGAGAACTGTTATATCTTCGCTCCGTCTATCAGCAGGAGGGAATCCGTGGGCAGGCAAACCTATTACGTCCGCAGGTATTTCCACGGAGGCAAAGACTTTGAAAAGACGATGAAGTCTATTGCCGTCCAGCGTACGACGAAAAACGTGAGGTGAACGATATGAAACAGAAAAATTACATTGTCGGATTATACCTACGCTTAAGTAAAGATGACGAACGTCAGGGCGAATCGCTGTCTATCGACCATCAAAGGACTATTCTCCGCAAGTATGCGGAAGAACACGGTTTTACCGTCTATGACGAATACATAGACGACGGTGTTTCGGGTACTACCTTTCAGCGCCCCGAAGTTCAGAGATTGTTGGACGACGCAAAGACGGGCGTTATAAACACCATCATCGTCAAAGACCTTTCCCGTTTCGGAAGGAACTATATCGAGGTCGGGCAGTACGTCGATTATGTGTTCCCTGCGTTTGGCATTCGCTTTATTGCCATACAGGACAACATAGACACGGAAAACCGTGACAGCAATGCCATGGAGATGATGCCCATCATGAATGTTTTTAATGAATGGCACGCTGCTAACACGAGTAAAAAGTTAAGGGCTGTTAAAAAGTCCAATGCGCTTGCGGGAATATATAACGGCGCAAAATTAGCTTATGGTTATATGAAAGCAAACGATGAAAAGCATACCCCGCTCATAGACGAAGAAGTTGCGCCTGTTGTCGTACGCATATTCGAAATGTATGCTTCGGGATTGAGCGCGAAGAAAATAGCGGCTACGCTTACTTTGGAAGGCATTCCCTCGCCAAAGAAATATGCTTATGAGAAACTCGGATTCCGGGGAAGACAGGGCGAGCATGATATATGGTGTCCAACCACAATATGTCTAATGTTGGATAATATGCTTTACATAGGGCACTTGCCGCAATTAAGAACTTCGTCCGTTTCGTATAAAAACCACAAAAAGTACAAGAAAGATCAAAGCGACTGGGTGATCACCTATAATAACCACGAGCCTATCATCTCGCAGGAACTTTGGGACAAAGTACAGGCAAGACGAAAATCCGTAGCGCGCGGCAGGAAAACAAAAATAGGGTTTACGCATCCTCTGTCCGGATTTCTCATCTGCGCCGATTGTGGCTGCAAAATGAAAATGAACACTTCGGTGCATAACAATAAACGCTCGTATTCTTTTAACTGCGGAGATCATATGCGTTTCGGTAAGGCGCTATGCTTCTCTCATCATATTATGGCGAAAGACATAGAGGCTATTATTCTCAATGACATACGGGAAATGGCGCAACGCATCGTTCTTGACGAGGAACAAATCAAGGAAGATTATTTGCAACATAACGCGGAGATTGCAAATCAAACAATAAAGTCCGTCAAAAAGACATTGCATGTAAAGCAAAAACGATTGGAAGAATTAGCCCGCCTGATACAAGTCGCCTACGAAGACAGAGTGAAAGGCAATATACCCGAAGATATCTGTTTCGGACTGATTGAGAAATATTCCGCCGAGCAAAAAACGCTGACGGCGGAGATAGAAGAATTTGAAACAAAAATAAAGGATACGGAAAACACGGTACAAAGCGCCGATGATTTCACACGGAACATAAAAAAATACCTTGAAGCGCCGGAACTTACCCGCGAAATGTGCTATGAACTTTTGGATCGCGTCATTGTCGGCGGACATCCCAAAATCACGGGCAAGGAACGTGAGATCGATATCGTCTATAAGGTCGATATTGCTTCCGTTCTGCGTCATAAGCTCAATAATTCCGATAAATAACGAAAAAGTGTATGAGCCCGACGCCCATACACTTTTTCTATGCCCTGTTGATCCCTCTTTTTATTCTGTCCATAAGTTCATTCTTACTCCGCCGAGCTTTCGCAGAAGGTTCTCCGAGGGATGCGGGAAAGCTATCTGAAAGGCAATTATACGGGCGGGATCCTTCTGTACGGTTTCAACGTTATCGATAAGAAAGTTGTCATCGACGAACAGGAAGGTCCCATCGTCAAAGAGATATTTGCGAAATTTGCGCAGGGATATACCGTCGTCGAAATCGCAGACAACCTGAAAACGCGCGGCATCCGCACCAAAAAAGGAGAATATCTCATCGACAAAAAGATCTACCGGATGCTGGGCAATACAAAATATACCGGAAAAGTCAGACACGGCGATACCGTCTATTCCAACATCTACCCGCAACTGATCGATGAACGCACATGGCAAGCCGTTCAGAAAATCCGCAACGCAAACAAGCACCTTCCCGGACAGAAGAAAGACATTTACGAATTCATTCTCTCCGGTAAACTTATCTGCGGCGACTGCAAACAGAAAATGGTCGGCATCAGCGGCACGAGTCATACGGGAGCCAAGCATTACTACTACACCTGTCTTTCCCGACCAAGGAAACGCCGCCCCTGCGGATTACATTCCGTTGGAAAACAATATCTCGAAGATACTGTCATTCAAACGACATGGCGCTTCCTCTCCGAGAAAAACACCGTAAAACAAATCGCGGAAACGCTCTATCAAATGCACGAACGGGACTGCCGCTCAAACTCCATTCTCAAAAGTCTGGAAAATCAGCGCTCCGCAGCCTTGAAAGCCACGCAAAATCTGATCTCGGCAATCGAACAGGGATTCCTTACCGAGCAGACAAAGATGCGGCTCAAAGAGCTTGAAACACAGATTTCGCAGCTCGACTTCGACATTGAACAGGAAAAGCAGCGCTCCTATACCTATCTCACGCCGCAAATGATCGAAGACTTCCTCAATTCCGTGATCTGCGGCGACATTGAAAACATGGAGATACGAAAAGCCATCGTCAAGGTTTTCATCCGCGAAATCATCCTCTACAACGATAAGATCGTCATCACTTATAACTTCTGCGATACATTCAACAAGCACAAAATCACCCAACCAGATATCAAAGCGATCGAAAAGCAGTCGGAAACGGCTGCTTTTTCCTATCCCCTTGGTTCGAACAAACTCTCAAGCCCTGCGCCAGCCTTAAAGCCCGTCGCCCCGTGTGACGGGCTTTTGCTTTTTGCCGCTTCGGGCACACCGCAAAAGCCGTTTGCGGGCAACGGGCTTTCCTGCTCCGAAACCGAGATCGCCGAAATAACGTGACGCGATCGGCGCCCTGCCACGCTGCACGTTTGTGCCTGCTTTGCAGCGATCGCTGTTCCGTCGCTTCGCTCCTTACTAATCCCATTCCCTGCGCCAAGGGTGACAGCGCTTGAACACTTGTAAAAGAATGTTCAAGTGCTTTTTATTTTGCCCCTTGCGCAAAGTAACAACCCTTTGAGGTTCCTGTTGTACCCTTCGATGGATGCGGGCGCTTTTACGCCTGCCCGCCACGGCATAAAAAAAGACAAGCTCGGACGCTTGCCTTCTTTTCCCTATGAAAAAAGCAAGGGGTACCGTGCTTTTATTTAATAATTTCTATTCTATCTATATCTTCCAAATAAAGCTCATACAATGTTTCTTTATCAACTCGTAAGTCTATACTCGGAGGGTCTGGCTCATTATCAAGTTCAGAATTAAAACTTTCAAAAAAACCTTCCATTTTTGTTTTATCAACAAAAAACACCCTGACTTTTTTCCTGTAATATGGTTTTAGGCCTTCTGTCTTCATTATCGATCACCTCTTTTAGGTACTACATGCACTCCATGCTTTGCGTAATGGATTTTAAACGTGTGCGTTTGATATATTTTTCCATCAAACTGATCCACATAAAACCCAGTTAACTCTGGTATATGCACAACCTCCTTATTGCTCGGCTTTCCGTTTTTCTTGCCCATCTCAATAGATCCAGTCCCAGCATATTTCTTTACTGCTTTTTGTATTTGCTCGACCGTTGTTCCTTGCGCAAAATAGCTACGCCCTTCTATGTAGTTGTTATGCCCGATAAAATGTTTCCCTTGTTTGTCAGCTTCCACCTGTATCGGCTGCCGCCCTTCTTGGATCGCTTTATTGAGCAAAACAGCATAATATTTTTCTTTATCATTATACCGCAAGTCCTGGAATTCTGCAAGGGTTTTTGGCAAATTCTCGCTGCCGCTCAACACCCGCCTAATTTCGATATAGCCCTTTTAGTAGCACCGCTCATGCGCAAAACTCCCCTTTTCCGAACGATACGCGCGGCGGAAAGCGCCGATGTCTTTATACGGCATGGAAGTGCCTGCATAAATATATTTTTGTTAAAATAAATAAACAAAAACCATTCTTTTGCCCGTCGGCAGATTCCCCTGAACAACAAAATGTCTACTTCAAACATGCAGGTGAACGTTTCGATGTGAAAAATTAAAATATTTTGAAAAATTTATCTATAAATATTTCAAAATAACCTTGCAAAATTAAGATTTTTGCTTTATAATGCATTTGTACGGCGTAAACCGCCGTACAAAAAGGCCCTGCCGCGGCGGCGGGGCAACAAAAAAATTTTTATTGGAGGGAAAATGACAAGAAGCAAAAAAGTTTGCTTGTGAGCGTACTGACGATTGCTATGGCTCTCGTTCTGGCGCTCACCTGCATACTCTACTGCGCCGCTCCAGGGAAGCAGGTCTCCGCCGAAGGCGAAGCCGCCGCCCCGGCACCAACCGCCCCTACCGCAACGGCATCGTATGATTTTACGCTGTCCGGATTTGACTCGTCCGGCTGGACTACGGTCAAAAAAGGCAGCGGCAACGTGATCGTAACGCCGGGGACGGGGCTTTCGTTCCCTACTGCATTGGAAGATGCGCGTCTCGGATATGCGATCGCCAATCCGTTGAAAGGGAAATTGTCAAGCGAAAATGGTTTTTCGGTCATTCTGAATGCTGCCGTAACAACGGGCATCAACGACTATGAATCTTTATTTGGGTTCAACATGACCGCCGACCCGCAGAGCGATCCGTTTAATTTCTATTATGTAGCAAGCAGCGGAACGGGCATGCGGCTGAATGTGAACGACGAAGTTCAAGGCACGGACGCCGGCACAAAATATTATGATATTACGGGCGGTACCGTGCTAAGCATGGAACGCACTTCTCAGTATATTCTGACCGTTAGCAGCACCGCGATCACGGTTTATCTCAACGGAACGCAGGTCGCAAATTATCCTTGGACCGAAGGGAATCGTAGCGCCTACAGCTATGACACGATCGGCTTTGTAAATACGGCGGAATATTTCAATCTTGGCATTGCGGACAGCATTTGGGGCAATGCAGGCGCCACGATCGCCAGCGTATCCCTCTACGACACCGCCCTCACCGCCGACGAAATTGCAGCGATCAACGAATCGTTTGCCGACTTTACGCAGCTGAACGCCCTGCTCGACGAACTGAGCAGCTTCAGCGTAAGCAATTACGACACTTCCGCAAGCGGCTGGGAGGCGGCGTACGCGGCCTTTACGAGCGCCCGCGCGGCAGCGGAGGCTTTGAGCATCCTCACCGCCACACAGGAGGAAGTCGACAACGCCGTCACAGCCCTGCGCAGCGCCTATACGGCTTTGAACGCGTTTCTGCGCGAGGCGGACATCACGGACGGGCTTGTTTCGGCATTCCCGCTCAACAGCACGACGGGCGGCACGAACATCGTGACGAACAGCACGGCAACGGAGGACCTCGTCGCCTATATGGACGGCGGCAACGCCGCAGGCGCCATGACGACCGTTACGCCGCTCACGGCGGAGACGACCGACCGCTACACGACCTACCAGGGCGTGAGCGCGGCAAAGCTGTATGACGAGCAGCACATGAGCACCTACAACAACCCCAACCCCTATGCGGACCGCGCGGCGACGAGCAAGACCATGGGGCTGGACATTCCGACGAGCGCTTTTGCGGGCGTGTCCTCTTCCACGGGGCTGACAATCACCGTGAACGCGTATATTGAAAACTTCTATTCGGGCGCATGGGGCCGCATCTTCCAGCTGGGCGATTATCAATTCAGCGATACCGACGGCGGGCAGATCTTCGTGGCCGTCAACGGCAACGCGGCGAGCGACATCGCAGGCAGCGGCGTCATCAGCAACAGCACGAACGTTTGCAGCATCCTTGCACGGCAGTGGTATTCGATCAGCATCGTGCTCGACCCTTCGGCAAACACGATCACGATCTATACTTCCGGCTATCAGCTGAACGACAGCGGCGCGATCGAATATATGTTCGGCTGGTACACGGCGCAGACGACGAATTCGAACGTTACGACGCTGATCGGCAGCATCATTTCCGCCGATGCGGAGAACTGGCTCGGCCGCTCCTTCTGGGATACCGCCGACACCTCCGTGGTCGGCGCGGTGAGCAACCTGAGCGTGTACAACCGCCCGCTGACCGCGACGGAAGTTGAAATGCTGCACGGAACGAGCGACCTTTCCACGCTCGTTGCAAACGCGTAAGGAGGAAAAGAGATGAAAACGAAACTGATCAAAAGGCTGCTCCCCTGCATCCTTGCGCTGCTGCTTATCCCCGCGTTCATCCTGACGCTGTTTGCGGGCTGCCAGCCCGAAGAAGAGCAGCCCGACCCCACCATGTACACCGTAACAGTCGTAGGCGGCACCATCCAGGGCACGGACGACGCGAGCGGCTCCTTTGCAGAGGGCACGAGCGTCACCGTCGTGGCGACGGTCCCCGAAGGGCAGACGTTCGTCCGCTGGACGGTCGGCGGCAGCGAAGTTTCCACTTCCGCGACCTACACCTTTACGGTGAACAGCAATATCACGCTTACGGCGGAATTCGACGCCGAAGAACCTCCCGTAACGCAGTATACGGTCACGGTCGTCGGCGGCACGGGCGGCGGACAGTTTGAAGAAGGCAGCAGCTGTACCGTCGTTGCCGCCGCAGCCCCTTCCGGGCAAGTCTTTTACGGTTGGATGGCGAACGGGCAGACCGTAAGCACTTCCTCCAGCTACACTTTCACCGTTTCCGCAAACATTACACTTACGGCAATTTATGACGATGAAAATGCAATTCATCTGAACAAGAGTGTCGGCGGCAACCCGATCGGCGGGTTCGGCGTCGGCGATGAAACGTTCGACCCCGACTGGACGACGGCTAGCTCCCCCTGGCAGGAGGGCGACGCGGATTACTCCGACGTCATCACCTACGGCGGCGACCCCGCGGTCATGGTCGTGGAAGAGAACGGCGTGGAAACGGCGTACCTGTACGTCGGGCACGACATCACCGAAACGAAGATCACCTCCACCTACACCATGCCCGAATGGATCTGCTACTCCTCGACCGACCTTATCAACTGGAAGACGGAGAGCATCATCATGGATATCGAGGATATCCCCTGGGCGCGCGGGCAGGCGGCGGGCAGCCCCGAAATGTCTGCCTGGGCTTCGCAGGTGATCGAATGGAAGGGCTACTACTGGTTCCTGTTCTGCTCGTGGTCTGAAAACACGGCGGGCTACGTCACCGCTGGCAACGGCGGGGATATGTGCATCGGGCTTGCCGTCTCCGACAGCCCTACGGGTCCCTTTGAATGCTACAACGAGCCGCTGGTATTCAGCAGCTGGACAGATCTTACTGAAACGAACCGCAAGCCCGGCAATGGCTCCGAGGGGGCCGGTACAGTAGACGACGCGGGCTGGAACGATATCGACCCGACGGCATGGGTCACTTCCGAAAACGAAATGTACGTTGCCTGGGGCAACACGAACTCCTTTATGTGCCAGGTCGAAATGGTCGAAAGCGCGGACAACGGCACGAGCTATGACGTTGAGCTGGAGATCGTGGATCAGAGCGAAAAGGCGAACGCCGCGGGCGATACGCTCCCCACGACGGACGACCCCGCCTACTACCGTTACGATGATCTGAACGGCGACGTTGAAGGCATTGCGGATATCATACAGCTCGACCTGTTCACGCGCAATACAACGAACAACACCTTCACCGAAGCGCCCTACCTGTACGCACGCGACCTCGACGGCGATAACAGCGTAGACCGCTATTACATGTTCTATGCCGCGGGCTGGCGCGAAGCGCTCGCATACAGCTATGTGGACGTGGACAGCGCGGACGGGCTTTGGACTGCCGATACATGGCAATACGGCAACCGCCTGATGGACCCGACGGCGACTTCCAACACCAACCACCCGGCGGTGTTCGACTTCGACGGCAAGACGTATATGATCTACCACAACGGCTCCCTCCCCTACGGCTGCGGGTACAGGCGCGTCGCCTGCATCGCAGAGCTCGAATTCGACAAAAACGGCTATATCAGCTTTGTTGCCGAAAATTCGACGGGGCTGGACGGCGTGAACAGCAAGATCACGCAAAACGATATCCCCATCGGGCACTTGTACACCGTCAATTCGCACGATGACGCATACTACCCCATCAACCTGCCGACCTTCTGGAAAGCGGCGTCCTCATTTGAAAACGAAGACGACGCGCTTTGGGAGATCGAAGCGGCGAAGTACGTCCCCGAAGGGATGAACGCCGATTCGTACGTCTCCATCCAGGCGTACAACATGGCGGGGCTGTACCTGAGCTATGACATCGCAACGGGCGACGTTGTGATCACGCAGGACGACGAGAAGGAGGGCACGCCCGAATCGGATGCCGAACAGATGCGCATGTCCTTCAAGACGGTCGCAGGCGAGAACGGCGTGGGCGTGATGTTCCAATGCGTTGCGAACGAGGAATACTACCTCGCGATCGTGAACGGCGAACTGGTCGTATCAAACAGCGCGACGGCGGCACAGCGCACTTTCCGCGTACAGACGCAGACGGCAAACCGTTCTGAAAATTACGTCTACAACGAGGGCACGGCGACCATCGCATAGCGCTCCCGCCGGCAAAAAAACGGGGCAGCACCGTATCGGTGCTGCCCTTTTTCCGTCTTTTTCAAAAACAGCGCGGTTTCCGTACAGGAGGAAGAGCCGCGCGGAAGCCGCGCTTTCTGCCGCACGCCCGACCTTTATTCTCCCGCTTTGGAAGTCTGCTCTTCCAAAGCGATCTCCCTTTCCCGCCGTTTGAGGATGCGCGGCACCCGCACGAAAAACGTCGTCGCCGTTACGATCCCCGCGGTTATATCGGCGATCCCTTCACTGAAAAACACGCCGCTCACGCCCATGAAAAGGGGCAGGATAAAGCACAGCGGAATGAGCAGGATGACCTTGCGCAGGCAGGCGAGGCAGATGGACGTCTTCGCCTGGTTGAGCGCGACAAACACGTTTTGCAGCGTCATCTGCGCGAAAAAGAAGATCGTGCCCATCATAAAGAAGGGCGTATACCGTTCGACGAGCTCCATCACGGGCGGCTCGGCGCTGAACATATACCCGTACACCTGCGGGCAGAGAAGGGACAGCAGCCAGACGCTCGTACTGCCGCAGAGCGCGACGACGGAAACGATGCGGATCGTCTTTTTGATGCGCGGCGAATCGCCGCTGCCGTAATTGTAACTCACCAGCGGCTGCACGCCCGTGCCCAGCCCGTTGAGCGGCATGCAAACCATCTGGTTCGCGCTGAGCATGATGGTGAGCGCGGCGGTATAATTGCTGTTCCCGCCCGAATACATCTTCAGATTGATGTTGAACACGATCTGGATCGCGCTTTCGGTCACGGACATGATGAAGGGCGAAAGCCCGAGCAGGAGCATGCGCCGCGCCAGCGCCGCATCCGGGCGGAACATGCGCACGCGGAAACGGAGCTGCGACTTTTTGCGGAAGAAAAAGAGCGTGACCCACAGTGCGGAAACCGCCTGCGAAAGCACCGTTGCCAATGCCGCGCCCTTCACGCCCATGCCGAACACGAAGATGAACAGCGGGTCCAGCCCGATATTGAGCACCGCGCCGATGGCGACCGTCGCCATGGAGGTAATGCTGTACCCCTGCGCCGTGATGAACGGGTTCAGCCCGAGCGAGAGCATGACAAAAACGGTACCCGTGCCGTAGACGAACAGATAATCGCTCGCGTAGCCGAAACTCGAATCGGGCGCGCCGAACAGGCGAAGGAGCGGATCGCCCGCCAAAAGGACCGCCGCCGTGAGCACGACGCCGAACCCGACCAGAAGCACAGCGCCCGTGTTAAAGACGCGCTCCGCCTTTTCGCCGCGTTTTTCGCCGAGAAAAATGCTTGCCAGCGGCGCCCCGCCCATCCCGACAAGGTTGCTGAACGCGCTTACGATCAGCGTGATGGGCAGCGCCACGCCCAACCCAGCGAGCGCGTCGGTGCCGATCCCTTCGATGCTGCCGACGTACATGCGGTCGACCAGATTGTATAAAAGATTGATGATCTGCGCCACGACGGCGGGGATCGCAAGTTTTGCGACCATCCGCCCGACCGGCGCCGTTCCCAACGCGGAAACGCCCGCGCCGCTCCTGCTGTTTTCTTCCATAGACCGCACCATTATAACACGGCGCGGCGGCAAAGTCAAAAAAGAGAGCGGCGCCGTGCGCCGCTCTCTTTCTTCGGATCTGCCCGTATTTTTCCCTTTCCGGTTTCATGCGGCTGTTTCCGCACCGTTCCCGCCCTGCGGGCGGAGTTCTGTTTTATTTGCGCACATCGTTCCCGCCGTACGGGCAGGAACGTGCGGCTACTTCACCGTTTCCAGTTTTCCGATGCCGTAGGTGATCTGCATCAGCCGCCTGTTCATGGGCGTGGGCGCAAGCTGGATAAGGCGATCCTCCCCCACCGTGCACATGCCCATGCTCCAGCCCGCCTGCAAGGTGTCCGTGTTGTATGTGATGAGCATGGGGACGCGTACCCACGGCCCCTCGCCGTAATTGTAATTCACATGGTAATAGCCGGGGTCGCGCATGCCGATGTGTTCGCCCTCGCGCTTGGCGGTGACGATGACCGTCCCCTTTTCGCCGCCCTGCGGCACCCAGATGACGTACGGCATGCTGGCAAGGTACAGCCCCTCCGCCGTTTCCACCCGCTTGCCGGGCAGGAGCGGGTCGCCCCAGTCGACGCCGTCGTCCGAAAGTTTGAAGTAGATGTCGCATTCGGGGAAGCCGACGATCTCGTACACCATGATGTACTTGCCGTTGCCCATGCGCGCGACGATGGGCATGCCCGGGCGCAGCTTGCGGTCGGGAATGGTGACGGTATACTGCACGTCGCTCCACGTTCTGCCGCCGTCCTTTGAAACGCACAGCCCGAGCGTCTGGTTGAAGCGCGGGTCGGTATGCGGACGCTCGTCGGTGAGCGCGATGGTCAGCTCGCCGTAGGCGTTGATATAGATGCACGGCTCCCACACGGGGCCGAGCGCGTCAAAGTTCTGCTCGACGGGCGGTCCGCCCTTTGCGACGGAGGAGCGGAACTCCCACGTTTTGCCGTGATCGCGGCTGATGTAGAAGGAAATTTCCGTCGACGTAAAATCGAGCGGCACCGAATTGCCCGCAAACACGATGGTGCCCGCAGGCAGGTCGCCGCACTGCTGCGGAAGCTCGTACATCACGGGCTGGAAACGGATGCCGTACCCGTTCTGCGTGTCCTCGATCTGCCCGTACTTTTCCCACGTCACGCCGCCGTCGCTGCTCGCCATAATGGGCACGACGGGCGGCTCTTTGACCGTGGAATGGTCGAAGGTCGCGAGCAGCAGCCCGTTCAGGTCCCCCGCATGGTGCAGCTCCATCACGCGCGGGTACAGCGTGCCCGATGAATTTTTGTAGACCTCCTCGTCGCGCGGGGTGAACACGACGCCCATGTTTTCCCTTACGATCTTCAGTGCCATATCATCTTTCCCTCCTCGTTCCGTGCACGGCCGCCTGTCCTGCCGCCGCGCCGTATGTAAATCCATTATACCACGGTAAGACGGAAATTTCAATAGAAGTGCGAAAAAACCGACCTTCGCGTTGTGTTTTTTTCGCCAGAACTTGACATAACGCCGCACAAGTGATATGATTGTGATAAGTACATAAAAATATTAAGGAGTATGAACATGAAGTGCCCGAATTGTGACACAGAGAACCCGCAGGGCGCCGCCTTCTGCCTGCACTGCGGCAAAAGGCTGGACGGCAATATTGCATGCCCGCATTGCGGGAAGACCATCCCGGCGACGGCAACTTTCTGCCTCTACTGCGGCAAACGGACGGATGAACCCGCCACGCCGAACGCGTCCGCTTCCCCTTCGGGGAGCGCGCCCGCACAGCCCGCCGCACCGCAGGCAGCGCCCGTTCCGCCCGTTGCTCCCGTGCAGCCCGTTGCTCCCGTGCAGCCCGTTGCTCCCGTACAGCCCGTTGCTCCCGTGCAGCCCGTTGCTCCCGTGCAGCCGGTTGCTCCCGTACAGCCCGTTGCTCCCGTGCAGCCGGTTGCTCCGCAGCAGGCTCCCGTACCGCCCGCATACGTGGCGCCCGTTCTGGGGGAGGTCGCGGCGGCAAGGCCCGCCCTTTCGCCCGAAGAGCGCGCGGCAAAGCGGAACGGCATTTTGCAGAAGATCATGCATTACGGCGCGCGCAGCTCTTCCCTCGCCATGGCGCTGTTTGCGCTTGTCTTTGTGTTCCTGATCGGAGTGAGCCTGAGCGTTTCCGGCGGCGGCGTACCCGTCGGCAGCGGCTTCGGCTATGACGTGTATTACTATTTCGGGCAGGCGTATTCAAATGCCCTTTCCGCCAGCGGTTCGGAGTCGGTATCCATGATGATGCAGGCCGTTTACGGCTCGCTGATGTCTGCCGCGACCCTGGTCTGCACGGCGGTCTTTGCCATTATCGGCATTATCCAGGGCATCATGAAGCTCGTAAACAAGAACAAAACGTTCAAGCGCGACTACGGCCTGGTCTCCTTCCTGCTGTACCTCGGCGGCGCCGTCCTGTTCCTCGGCTATCACGCCATGGGCACTTCCCAACCCGAGTATTCCGCAGGGATCGTATTCAACGGCGGCACGGCGGCGGGCATTGCGCTCGGGACCATCGCATTCGTCTCTTACCTCGGCTGCCGCGTCGTACCGCAATGGAAAGAACTGCTTAAAACCAACCTTTTAAATACCATTTTCGCACTCGGCTCGGCTGTGCTTACGGTCGTCATGCTCGGGCTTTTGTCCGCGCCTCTGTATTCGATGTCCGTTTCGTATTCATCCACGGTAAGCATGTCCAGCTCTTATTCGGTCGGAATGCTGCTTCTGAACGGTCTGAACATAGACAGCTCTACGGGTTCCATCCTGATGATGCTGTTTGTATTCACCATTCTGCTGCAATTTACGGTGACCATTTTTTCCACGATCGCCTTCTGGAAGATGCTGCGCTCGCTGCAAACGGATAAAGTGCGCCCCACGCTCAAATGGAGCATCGTCCTTACGGTATTTTCCGCCGTGTTCCTGATCTTCGCCATTGCGGCGGGCAGCGTTTACACGTCGGCGAACTTTTCGGGTATGGGATTCAGCTACGCCGTTCCCATCGTGCTGTTCGTGTTCGCCCTGCTTTTGCTCGGCGCGGGCATCGCGCGCAGCATCATCAGGAAGCGCAAGGAAGGCCCCTCTCCCAAGGCGCCGAAAGCGCCCAAGCAGGCATATGCCCCCTACGGCGCACAGCAGCCCTACAACAACGGGCAGTACATGCAGTACGGCGCACAGCAGCCCTATGGCGCGCAGAATAACGGCGCTTACGGCGCACAGCAGCGCCCTGCACAGTACGGAGCTTACCCCGCGCAGCCCTACGGCGCACAGCCTTACGGCGCGCAGCAGCGCCCCGCACAGTACGGAGCTTACCCCGCGCAGCCCTATGCCGCCCCGCAGAACAATGCGCAGAGCGCATGGCAGCAGACCGCACCGCAGCCCGCAGCACCCGCGGCGGCGAAACAGGCGGCGCCCGCGCAGAGCGCATGGCAGCAGACCG
>ERZ1643247.2151-NODE-2151-length-16178-cov-51.326118_pt1 | contig 16178 bp, 25 predicted proteins | sample MGYA00579264_ERZ1643247 | MGnify/ENA primary metagenome ERZ1643247 (study PRJEB29033, sample SAMEA4952262) | chicken gut metagenome | biome: Broiler Chicken; feature: Gastrointestinal Tract; material: Caecum | place: Ireland | collected 2018 | study: Broiler... | reverse complement strand
TATGTGATTATAACGGGGTATATGGTATATATAATATGTATTGTATATCCCGTATATTTTATATATATGATATGTATTATATATACCGCACATACAATATGCAGGGTATATATTCCATGTACGGCAGCAGGAAAACGCTACCATGCCGCCGTATTTGCCATTTTAAGGGGCTTTCTGTACTTAGACAAGGAAATATATGCCAACGCCGGAAAAACGGCTATACGGGGCGCACAGAAGCCCACAAGGGCAAATAAAAAAGTCTTGACCGGGGAAGAATAAGGGCATATAATAGAAGTACAGAAAGACGTACATATAAACGTACATGAAAGGAAGTGAAGAACATGATCGCAACGAAACCGCTTGATTTAAGAAGCAATTTAAAGAAGTATATGGACTTTGCTTTCAAAGGCGAACCGGTTGTAATTGCCAGACCGAAAAATGAAAATGTTGTGATGGTATCTGAAAAAGATTACAACGAGCTGATGAAGTCAAGGCAGAATGCCGAGTATATGGCGCACCTGGACAGCAGCTATGAACAGATCGCAAAAAAACAGACTATCACTTTTTCCCTGGACGAACTGCGGGACATGGAATCAGACGATTGGAAGCCTACACAAAAGATTAAAGATTTTATGGAGCGCATGAAGGATGAATGATTTTACTTTCACAGGACAGGGCTTTTCAGACTATCTGTACTGGCAAGGGCAGGACAAAAGAACGCTGAAAAAGATAAATGCTTTACTGGCAGATATACAGCGGAATGGAGCCATGCAGGGCATAGGCAAGCCGGAGCCATTGAAACACAGGCCGGGGTACAGCCGCCGGATAGACGAAGCAAACAGGCTTGTATATGATATTGACGAGTTGCAGAATATCGTCATATTAAGCTGCAGGGGGCATTATGAGGGATAAAAGCATGGGGCGGTACTCTGGATAAGGTAGCCGCCCTGTATCTAAGAGTACGGGGCATTTCCCCATTTGTGGGGATAGATAAAGCCGTATCTTTTATATCAAAGAATATATCTTTCGCGCGCACGCGCGTATATATAAAGGATATTTAACTTATTTAACATATTTAGGAGGGCTGAAAAGTCCTTTTTTTATGCGGTTTTCGCGGTTTTAAGGTGTACATTTGGTACGGTTTAAGGTGTACATTTGGTACGGTTTAAGGTGTACATTTGGTACGGTGGATAACTTTTCGGAGGGAAATATAGGTGTACGTCTGGTACGGTTTAAGGTGTACATTTAGTACGGTCATAAGTGTACTTGACTTATTTTTTGTACACCTATATAATATAAAAAAAGCATAGATGAGGGGGCGTTATATGTCCACGTTTGATGAAGAAATTCAGATTGCCAAAGCAAGAGAACACTTGATTGTAAAAGATAATAAGCTAATCCAGAATGTACGGCGCAGGAAGTACGAGCTGACAGCATTAGAACAAAAGATTTTAGGATTTATTATCAGCCTTATTAAACCGCCGAAAAATGCAGCGGAGGAACCGCAGTACAGATATTCTTTTGATGTGCGGTTATTTTGTAAAGTATGTGGGATTGATTATGATAATGGTAAAAATTATGCCAATGTAAAAGCTGCCCTTCAAAAACTGTCTGATAACTCATTTTGGATTGAAGAAGGAGACGATGAAGTTTTATTACGATGGATTGATAGCACAAGAATAACAAAAAAATCTGGGAAAGTATCAATCCGGTTTTCTGATGAAATAGCACCTTACCTTTTCGACCTGCAGGAAAGGTTTACACAGTATGAATTATACCAGACATTGGCGTTAAAAGGAGCGTATTCTATAGCCCTTTATGAATTATGGAAGTCCCATAGCTTCAAAGATAAAATAACAGTAAGCATTGATGATTTAAAAATCTATCTATCAATAACAGATAAGTACAAAGAGTATAAAGCATTACGAAGAAAAGTTATAGAACCAGCCGTAGAAGAAGTAAATAAATATACGGATTTGAATGTGAAATGGGAGCCATACAAGCAGGGGCGAAGCTATGTAGCAATTACGTTTTATATCGAAAAGAAAAAGCAGTGGGAAGGGTACGAAGCATACCGCCGGACTATGGCGGAATTAAACGGAGTGCAGCATATTCCAGGGCAAATAAATATGTTTGAATGAAAAAATCAGATGTCCGAAAAACGGACAATAGAAGGGAGTAGCAGAACGCTACTTCTTTTCTTTTTGTCTGTTTTGCTATCTGGCCGGAACGGATCGGGACGGATGGACGCCGGGCATAGTGTTTTCGTGCTGATCCGGGAAGCTGCAGGCGGGGCAAAATAGGGAATTTTGATTTTCCCGATTTGTTGGGAATAGTAAACCTGTCCAGGTTTGCCCTGCTTGCGAAGTAGTGATAAGCAAGCATAGCCTTTGTGTCCCCACGGCGGCAGCTTGCAAGGGAAATCCCTTGTACCTTCTTACGGGCGGCGGGGTCATGCCCACAAGTGGACACGCCGGGAGAGACAGGCCAGGACAGCCGCAGGATTTATAAAACCTTATTCCAAAACACACCAGAGCCGCCTAAAATCCATTTTAAGGGCGTTAAGGTAATTTGATAGGGTAAGAGGATAAAGCCAAAATACGGCGAAAATACAAAGCGTGGATAAAGGTTTGAAATAAAATATAAATTACAATAAATTGTGATTGCAAAATTTTAAAATACATGATATAGTATAAAATAAAGAAAATTAAATATTGATATTGTATGCAAGAGCCATTTTGAGAGCCGGTACAAAAATCGAAGTGTCCGGCCAGCTTTTGCGTTCCGTGAGATGTACTGGGAGGAAACACAACGGAAGTAATTTCCATGTTTCCGAACAGAACGATTTACTAAAGAAATATGTCTTTAAACAGTGCCGGTGAGCCAGACATGGAGATTAAATTTTTCCATGCCTGGCTTTTTTATTTGATTTTTTCCAGGAAAGGAGGTCAGAAAATATGGAAAGAGCGAATCTGAAAATCCGGGAAGCAATTTTACGGCGGGGGCTTTGCCATTATCAAGTAGCGGAGCAAGCTGGCATATCTCCAAGCACGCTTTGCGTTTGGCTGAGGACTCCTCTTTCAGAAGAAAGAGAACGAAGAATTATTGAAGCTATCAAAAAATGTAAGTAACTATTTGAATTTTCCGATTATCTAGTTGATAGTCGCTAACCTCACAGAGTTAGGAGGCAGAAAAGATGAGAGATGATCTCCCAAACTTTAAAAGATTCTACGAAAAGACGTTGGGCGTTCCTTATGGAACTATTCAAACACGGACAGAGCGGAAAACCGACCGGAAGCAGACCGATAAAAAACCGGGAGAGAATAAAAAATGAAAATATTTTGCAATTATGGAAATACGAAGTATACGCATAAGCCGCCAGCTACAGAAATGGGAAATATCCAATCGGAATTAAGCACTCCGGGGATGATTGAAATTCAGAAGTTGGCTGACCTTTTAGGAAACGGAGCTTGCTTCCGGCCTGCCGCCATCCGTGGAACACACGATACGGATTTTCTGTCACAGCAAGTTTATGGGCTTGATTTTGACAATGCCAATAATGACATTATCGAGCCAGTGCAAGCGATAGAAACCGCAAAGAAAGCAGGAGTGCCGCCGTCATTCGCATATTTGACATTCAGTAGCACAGAGCAAAAGCCAAAGTTCAGATTGATATTTTGTGCCAGTACAGCGGAGCGCGATAGGGGAAAAAGAGATTACATACAGCGGTATCTGATGGCATTATACGGAGATGCTATTGATTCAAAATGTGGGAATCCAGCGCGGCTATTTTTTGGAACAGACAAAGGAATTTTATATGCCGATTATGCTGCAGTCTTTGACTCTGAACATATTTTGAGAGGATATAGGCCGGATCAGCAAAAGCAGACCGAAACGAGACGGACTCCAAAAAGCCCAAGAGCCACACAAAAACCGCCGATCAGCGGAGTAGGCCACAGTATAGAAGCGATAAAAACACACAATTCAGAATATTTAAAAAGAAAACTGTCAAAGAAACAGCGAATTTTTGATAACAGGAAAGATTTTTTCGATTTTATTTATCGAGAAATCGACATGGCGGAGCTTCTGGGAGTGGAACCAAAGAAAAGTTTTTCATGTGTTCTACCAACTCACGGGGGAGAAGATATACATCCTTCAGCAAGTGTATTTGTTACGCGGGGCGGAACTTGGAAATATAAGTGTCATGCCGAAGGGATCGCTTTAAACGTGAAACAGCTTATAGAGGTAATCGGGAATTTTAACAGTGAATTTCAAGCGTTGGAATTTCTGAAATCAATCTATAATTTGAAAATCAGGGAAACCGCGTGGAGCATAGAGCAGCGAGAAAATATTGATTCTATCCTCTTTGCTTTATCTACTTCGGACGAACGCAGTTTTAAAGCATTATGTCCAACGGCAAGCGCAAACACAAGAAACGCACAGTTAATTTATATGCAAATACTTTCCATCGCTAAAAACTCGATTTACCCGGAAAGAGCCGCGGAAAATGGGAATATCATATTCTACATGTCAACGCGACAACTGGCAAAATCAGCAGGCAAAAGCAGTATTGATAAAGTTTCAAAATACTTAAAAATGCTGATTTACCACGGACTTCTGGAAATTGTTCCAGACGAAAATGTTCCGCCGGCTTTCTTAAAAAAGGCTATAGCGGGTACAAAAAACGGTCATGCTCATGTCTCATTTTATCAAATACCAAGTTGGGTTTATCAGCATATCCAACACATTGAGCGACAAGGGCAGAGGTGGAAAACGAACGGTTACCGCTTAAATGGAATCAGCTATGAAATGTTCCTCCGAACCGAGGGAGCTGAAATAGCAGGGCGATTATATCCGCAGACATCGAGATATACGGATAAAGGCGGAGAAGTAAAGCAAAAAGGAACCGGGAAGAAATCGGACGAACTGCATGAGATTATTTCCGAAGTTATCTTAGACAGGATCAATCAAAATGGATATTGCCAAGAGAAAGAAATCATTGAAATTTTGGGAAGAACATACGGGAAAAATATTACAGACATCCAGCTTAAAAGAAGTTTAACGGATATTCTGAATTGTTATCAACTACGAAAGATAAGGGCTACAAAAGCCTTGAAAATAAAGTTTTCCATTATAAGCAAGGGTTATCCGTCAATTATATTACCAGATGAACCAGAAGAAAAAGGGGAACGTAACAAAAGAATATAGCATATTATGTTCCCACTTTTCTCTTAAAAACCACCATACATGAAAGGAATTAAAAATGAATAGAACAGAATTTAATTATGTGATTGAACGTCATTATGGAACTGTCAGTGTTAATAACGATTATTCAAAGGAACTCTGCCGGATAAGATGGAAGAACGGCAGTCCGAAACTGGATTTTAGACTTTGGCGAGATTTTTCAGATGAGGGCAAGCGAACACCGATGAAGGGTATTTCTATCAGTTTAGAGGAAGCAGAGACATTGAAGGGATTACTGAACAATGCTTTTTAGCTATGGAAAGGGAAAAATGATAGGCTCAGCGAATAATTTTTTCACTCATAAAAAGGCATGGAAAGGAAGTGATTTTTATGGCAAAACGAGACGAACACGGAAGCAGGGTTCTTGATTATGGGGACTATAAGCCTGCCGGTAAGGATTTTCAGCCGCCCGCAGAAATGGACGATCTGACCGATACTTTACAAGTTGGTATAGAGCAGATTAAGAAAAATAGTGGCCGACCTGCAGTATATCCGTGTACGGAACAAGGGTTAGAAGATTTTGCAAAAGCAAGCGCAGCATATTTACAGCACTTGAATACAGTTAATTCACGGAAAGGGGACGGAGAACAGAGGCTTATACCAGATTATGAAGGTTGGTGCATTTATTGCGGAATCAGCAGGCGAACCATGCTGACATACGAAAAAACCAGACCGCAGGAATGGCAAGAAGTGATTGAATTTTTCAAAACTGTTATTCTGGCAGGGCGAAAGCAGCTTGCTTCCTGTTTTAAAATCCCGCCGGTTCTGGAAGCTATGAATTTAACCAATAATTTCCAGTATTTGAATACCAGCGAGTTCAAAATAACAGCACAGTCTGAAACGCCACAGCAGGAAAGGGCGGCAATTCTGGAAAGCAAACTGGACGAAAGCGGGCTTGTCTGGGATGATGAGCGGCAAGAATATGTTCCTGCAGGCGAGAAGGGCGGCGAGTTATGAGCATGACACCGGAACAGATGGAAAAGGCAGAACGGGCTTTACATAAGGTCAAAATGCAAGAAATACAGAAAAGGTTAGCACTTAGCCGCCGGATGGACTGTATAGAGGGTGTTCCGTTTTATAACTTGCCCTTCCGCGTTCTGTATTCTCTCAAACAGTCGGCGGATCAGATAGAACTTAATAGGTTTTATCCGCACAGAGCCGCCAGCGCAGGAACAGAAGCCAAAATATCGGAAGCCCTGGCAGAAGCCAGAGAACGCCAGGGCGATCTATCGGAAGCGGAAGCCAGGGCGATTCAGAAAGAAATTGAAAGCATAGACTACACGCCGGAAGATATGCGAGACTATTATTTCACGCCGTTTCTTGCCGGTTGGGACTTCTCGACATTTAGACTTTGGGACTGGACAGGCGACCCGGTTCCAGAAAACGAAGCGGCCGCCCTGCAGGAGCATTATTGGAAACGGCAACGGGATTTTATGGAACATCCAGAAAAGTATGCTGTGCCTGCTTTAATTAAAGATGATGATATGGGACGCTACAGCCCCGAAAGACAGGAACTATTAACATTACTTGATGATTTGCCGGATGATTAACGGCGGAAAGGAAGGAATTTAAATGATGACAGAACATGAAAGGCAGATGTGCCGGGATTATAAGGCACGCATGGACGCACAGAAAACGCCAGCGGGGCAGATTGCCGCGAGACTGGCCGAACAAAAGCGGAAGGAAGCGGAACGCCGGGAGGATATTCTTAAACGGTACACAGAGCCACCCGCGCCGCCCGTGAAGTCGCAGCCGGAAACAAACCCGATTTTGAAACAGTATATGAATGAATAAGCGGAGGTAAAACCATGACAAATCTTGAAAAAATAAGAAATATAGTAAGAGATTATCAGAAATATGCAGATAGGAAAATTTCTACATACAACGAACGGGCGGGCGAAATCAAAAGTAAGTATAGGCCGGAAATCGCTAAAACGGAGATTGTGCAGAATATTTACCCGCAGATTGCCGGAGTGTTGTGGTCGGAAAAGGAAAGCGCGAAACAGAAAATTGCAGATGTATATGAGGATATTCTGGCAGATATAAAGAAATGGACAATTCGCCCGATTAAGGCGGAAACGCTTACCATGTTACATTGTATACATGATTTTGGTGTTAAACTTACGATAAATGAACTTAAACTGATTGAAATTGAGGTTTCCGGGAATTTGCTTGCTTCAAAAATTTTCTCCGGGCTGGCCTCTGAATATGGTTATCAAGTGGCGGTTCCCAGCGCAGATACACTTCTGCGAGAGTTAAGAGAATTGAAGTCTTTTGCATTTTTGGCTATTGATGGTTACGCCGGAAAACCCGGAAAAGATGGTAAATTTCCGGGCAATGATTTGCTTGAACCGAGAAAAGTAAATGGCATTAGCCAAGGGGAGTTTGCCGTCTGGGAAAAACTACTTGCCGCTGATTTTGTGACGAAGAACACTTCCATGCAGAGAGCAGCGGAACTTCTGGAAGATTCAAAAGTATCTCTTAGCTATTCGCTGACGGAAAAGGAAACATCCAGAATTAAATCACTGATTGATAATATTGAAAAGAACAGTATTAGCGACAGTGAGAAGAAGGAAAAAATATCTGCCCTTATGCAGTCAGAGCCGGATTTTGCCGCAAAGATTGACCTTATGGGCGGCGAAACCAAAGAAGCGGTAGTTCAGCTTATGAGCGGAAAATCAAAAGCGGAGGTATAAAGATATGGCAATGGTTAAAGCGAAAATTGATAACATTCAGAAAATGGGCGGCGGAGCAAAGAACATAGGGGATTTATTCATAAATGCTGGCACACGTCCTTATTATCTGGCAAGTGTAACGCATAATGAAAAGGTTTATCAAGTAAAATCTATGTTCTATCCATCCGGGGAGTATGTCGGCTTCGATCCAGACGGAGAGCCGGATAAAAACGGATATTACATGGAGCAGGGCTTTTATAGTGCAGAATAGGAGGAAAATATATCATGTATGACTATATGGAGAATTTGAAAAAACAGCGGTTTTTAAAAATAGATCGGCAACGAGCAGGAATCACAGCGCACAGGATTTTAAAAATCTGCGAAAATAAGGTAGACATTGCAGTAAAGCCGATTCTTTCAAAGACTGGAAGTATCACTGTTCCTATGAACGACACTTCCGGCCTGCAGGTGGGCGACTATTTGGATTTTCAATTCAGTTATACTATTCACGGCGGAAGGGTAAACAACTATCAGATGATGTTCTGCGGAACAACGCCGCCGCAGTTCATCCCAAAAGAAGGGGAATAAGTTATGGAAGGGATAGACTTTAGATGTCTTATGCTGCTAAACATAATTTCTGATTCTGGTGTATCAATCGCAGAAGAGGAAGCGGCTGAACTTATGCGGCTGGCACAACGTAATAATTGCCGGATTTGCCAAGAAAAGGTAAAAGCCATGGCAAAAGCAGCAGGATTAACTATATTTGAATCGGAAAGTTAAAGTCCGGGCATGGCGGTTCCTTCTTATACTTCCAACCTTTCAAGGGATCGCCTGTAAGCCCCATTCAGAAAATGAAAGGAGTTTTAATTGATGATAAGCACAGAGCAGGCCATAGCCAGACTATACGGCACATACGGGAAATATGGAGTAGAAGAAAGTACCCTGCGCCGATTATTTGAGGACGGAGAGAAGAAACAGGGCTTTTCTACACTGGAAGTCTACAATCTGCTTAGAATGACATTGGGCCAGGAATACGGCGAGCGAGAATATTTTGCATTGCAGGAAGTGGCAACGATGTTAAATGCCACGCCGGAGGAAGTCATAAAACAGATCGGGAGACAGAACGCCGGAGCTAAAGAAAGCATCATGCAGGGCTTTAAAATGTATTTTCCGAACGGTTTATGATATTCCATAAAAGTATACTTTTGTAGACGGTTTATAAATGGCAAATTTCCCCCTTATTTATGGACAAAAAACACCAAAAAACATTTTATAAACGTCCATAAATTCATTGACACTTTTATGGAAAAGCGGTATAATAAATATAACAAAAACCACCATAGAAGAACGATGAAAGGGGAACATTTATGGAATACGGATATATTCGAGTATCAGCAAAAGACCAGAACGAAGATAGGCAATTTAAAGCAATGAAAGAAGCCAAAATAGATATAAACTGTATCTATATTGATAGGCAGTCTGGAAAGGACTTCAACCGGGAACAATATAGGTTATTAGTTGGGCGTTCTGGACACGCACCGGTATTAAGGGAAGGCGATTTATTAACAATTCTTAGTATAGACCGCCTGGGGCGTAATTATACCGAGGTTATGAATGAATGGCAGTATATTACAAGGGAAATCAAGGCGGATATACGGGTTATAGATATGCCTTTACTGGACACCAGAAAAGGCAAGGACGAAAAAGAACTTGATAGCCGTTTTGTGGCTGATTTGGTACTGCAGATTCTTTCCTATGTAGCAGAGAAAGAGCGAGAGAACATAAGACACAGACAGGAGCAGGGCATTAAAGCCATGGAAACAAGCTGTAAAAAGGTTGACCGAGTAACGCCGGATAAGGACGGAAATATAAAACAGAAGTATATCAGCCGAAAAACAGGAAAGGCAGTCGGCAGGCCAGAAGCAGAATATCCGGCAGAATGGGAAACGGTATACAGAGCATGGAAAGCGAAAGAAATTACCGCAGTACAGGCCATGGAAAAACTGGCTCTGAAAAAATCTACATTTTATAATCTTGTAAAACGATACGAGGCATAAGAAAGGGAGGAACTACCGAAAGGCGGTTCCTTTTTGCCTATATACAGAATGGGAAGCCCGTTTCCAAACGCCGAGACTTCCCACACATTACTATCTGCTTTTAATTATAATCGGAAAGGCGGATAGATACAATGACAAAAAAATTAAGCAATGAGGAACTTGTTGCCCGGATTCGTGCCGGACAGAACATAAAGGACAATATGCAGCAACTTTATAATCAGAACTTGCCGCTGATCCGGCAATTCATAAGGCCATTTTTAGGATATGAGGATGAAGCCGACCTTCTGCAGGAAAGTTACATTGGCCTATGGCAAGCAGTACGGCATTACGAAAGTAGCGAGTGCGTCCGATTTATGACATACTCAAAATACTGGATTCAGCAGGAAGTCCGGCGGTATCTGGAAAATAGCGGTTCTCTTATTCGCATACCTTCCCACAAGAAACAGCAGGGGATTCAATACAAGCGCCTCCTGCAGGAGTATGAACGGGAGTACGGGCGGCCACCCTCTGATCTGGAAGCTGCGGAGGATTTAGGCGTTTCGTTGGATGAACTAACTAAAATCAGAATGTCTATGCAGGGCGTTTCCAGTTTGGACATGCCATTGAAAACAGATAAGGCGGATGATGAAATCAGCCTGGGCGATACCATAGCAGACCAAAACAGCCTTGAAAATGATGTTATTGATAGAATCTTTGATGAACAAAGGGAAGCGGCGGTATGGCGTATTGTAGAAGATTACACAGATACACAGCAGGAAAAAGTAATTCGATTGTATTTTAAGGAAAATAAGACTCTTTCTGAAATAGCAGCGGAAACGGGCGTTTCACTGGAACGAGTGCGCCAGATTAAGGCCGACGGACTGCGGCGGTTAAGACGGGGCAAGGCATTAAGGGAACTTGAACAAAAGTGCGAGATCGCGGAAGCTGATATATTCCGGGGCGGATTTTCTAGGTTTAAGCATACGGGTTTATCTTCTGTAGAAAAGATTATTCTGCGTTTAGATGAACTGGAAGAACAGTATAAGACAGGTGTCATGTAGGCGATATATTATATATTTACTTATACAGACACAAAGGGTATAATAATAGCAGAGCGCAAGACCAGAGCCGTGACTTGAATAGCACACTATAGTACATTACATTGCACTACAAAACATTATATTATCTTTCTATTCTTTGCTTTAATCTAGCTTAGTATAGCAATCCACCAAACAAATAAGAATTTGGGAGGTAAGATAATATCATGTATAAAGAAAGGACTTTAAGAAAGAAAGCTGCGGCAGCAGGATATTCCATTGAAAAAGGTTTTCAACATTATCATAATGGGGCAATCGTTACAAATTGGTATGGCGAACGCTTTACGGGTTATAATGTGATAGACCTTGCTACAGGCTTTTATGTATGGGGATGTTATGATAATAACTGTGACCATTTATGGACGCTGGAAGATGTGGAAGAATTTTTAAAGAAAGTTTATCTGGAACATGATATGAGATGGTAACGCAATAATCAAGCATAAGTCACGAACAGAATAAGCGCACAGAAAGCCCTTGTCATTGGTGGATATGGCAGGGGCTTTTTATATTGCAGAACAGACGGCAGTAGGGGTCTAACGCCGCCGCCCGCTGACGGGGAGTGACGTTCCAGAACAGCCGAAAATTTTCATAAAACCTTTTTTCATATTTCTAAAATTTCCCGAAAAGACTAAAAACCCTCTTGACAGTAGACTTGAAATCATGTAGAATTGTAGACAGGTAGACAAGAATGCATTACTACATGTAGAAAAGCAGAAGTGTAAACAAGTCTGCCGGAAATAAAAATCCCCTGCACGCCGACCAAAGCAAAAACAGGGGATTGTAACCCGTAAACCACCATAGAATCCGGGAACTGCTTTTATTTTATCAGCTTTTCCCGGATATGGCAAGCCGCGAACCGAGAAAGGACGGTAAAATTATGGAAACAAGAAAAAATGAACCACTGGCAACTGAATTGATCGGCGACTGCACGAAGGAACTGCAGGAACAGCTTGAATCACTGGACACTTTCGAGAATGAAATTATCGAAGTCCAGAAGAAAATAACAGACCTTCACAGGCTCATCCGGATTCAGAGAATCCATATTAAAGGTTTTCTGGGGGAGGATTGAGCATGACTGAAGCAGAAGAAAAAAGACTAAATTTAATCGTAAAAAGAATCAATAACAGCCGCAGGGGAAACCCGGTTATGAATCTGGACGCTATGAAAAGCGTTCAAGATGATATAATTTCTACAGGGCTTCCGGGTTTGGATGATGTTCTGGGCGTTGGAGGAATCCTCCGGGGAAGTATCATTGAAATTTTCGGGGATGAAGGAACGGGGAAAACAGCCCTTGCCCTTTATTTGGCGAAACAGTATCAAAAAGCCGGAAAAGCGGTTCTTTACATTGATTCAGAGCGAACGCTAACAAAGGAAACCATCGAGAGCGCAGGAGTGGAGAAAGAAAACTTTTACATTTTAAAAGAAAATGCTTTAGAAAAAGTTTTAAACATTTGCACGGATGGTGCTGCAGTTTTCGGAGCAATAATTATTGATTCTTTCGCCGGATTAACGACAAAACATCAGTACAGTGAAGATATAGACGGCGAAAACCGATCTTACTATGTCGCACGCACTGTATCTTCTGCACTCCCCATACTATCTGCTTATATGGCAGACCACGGCTGCACATTGATAATCACAAATCAGTTACGTGAAAAAGTGGGCGTGATGTTCGGAAGGCCGGAATACTCCACAGGCGGAAAAGCCTTGAAGTATTACTTTTCTGTAAGGCTTGACCTTCGCAAACTGGAATATCTGAAAAACAAAGGGGATATAATCGGTATCCGTTCCCGTGTGAAGGTGGTAAAAAACAAGATTGCCGCACCATACGGGGAGACGAACATTGATATTATTTTCGGACAAGGCGTAAAGGCAAGTTAAGACAGTGACCGGGGCGCGGGCTTTATATGGCGGTTCGACTCCGCCGCCCGGTTATCGCTATTATAGCGTATTACATAAAATTACAATGTAGTGTACTACATAAGGAGGTTAAAACATGGCAGACGGAAAGGAATTGAAACCAAAATCATTTAGGATTGACGAAGCAACGGCGGAGAGATTCAAAGAAATATCTGGTCAGATCGGAGGAAACCAGCAGGAAACGCTGGCAAAGCTAATAGAAGCATATGAGTTTCAATCCGGCAAGGCAATTTTAACCGATAAAAAGGCGGATATTGAACAATTTGAACGATATATAAGTGCGGTTACAAGAATGTACATGGGGAGCCTGGAAGATAACCAGAATATCACTGAAACAGTTAAAACCGAATATGACGCCCTTCTGAAATCAAAAGACGTTACAATACAGGATTTACAAGGAAAATTGACAGAATACAAGCAAATGTCTGATACTGCTACGGCACGGGAAAAGGAAGCAGCCGACCAGAATACGGAGCTGAAAACACAGATTGAGGAATTGACCGAACGCTATAATAGCAAAACGGCAGATTTGCAGGCCATGTTATCGGATAAAGATAATCTGAATAAGGCACTGACGGATTCTTGCAATGATTTGAAAGCCAAAATAGACAGCATGGAGCAATCTGTTAATTTGACAAAATCACTGCAGGAAAAGCTGAAATCCGCAGAGGCAGAACGTGACCGACTGGAAAAGCAGCAGGCAGACCACGAAAAGGAAATCTCTGGATTAAGAGAACAGTTACAGCTTGCCAGCGAAAAAGTCATGCTAGAACAGGAGAGAAAACATCAAGAGCAGCTACAGAAAATGAAAACTGAACACCAAGCAGAAATTGACGAGTACCAGAAGCGATATTTAGCACTTTTGGAGCAGATCAGAAAGGGGGATGAAAAATGATAACTTTAACATTATCAAACCAAAAAGGCGGAGTCGCCAAAACATCCACCAGTAACGCGCTGGCCGCCGGACTGTATAACCGAAATTATAAAGTTCTGGCCGTGGATTTAGACCCGCAGTGTAATTTGTCCTTTTCGTGTGGTGTAGATATGCTGAATACAGAAAAGACGCTTTTTGATGTATTCAAAGGAAATGCAGAGGTACGGGAAACTATTATCCCGCTGAAATTGGGCTTCGACCTTTTACCGGGAGGGCTGACTCTGGCCGGGGCGGATATGGACTTCACGCAGACCGGAAGGGAATATATGCTTTCGGAAGCGTTGGAGACAGTTTCCGGGAAATATGACTTCTGTATTATCGACACGCCGCCCACATTGGGAATTTTGACTGTAAACGCACTTACAGCGGCAGATTATGTAATTGTTCCCATGACGGCAGATATATACGCCCTGCAAGGGCTTACACAGTTAAACGGGCTTATTCAGAATGTGCGCCGGTACTGTAATAAAGGGCTGAAAATCGCCGGAATCCTTTTAACGCGGTATAATGACCGCCAAATTATCAGTAAAACACTGAAAGGCAATATAGAACAAGCAGCGCAGGATTTGGGAACGGAAGTATTTGAAACCTACATCCGGGAAGGAGTGGCAGTTCGAGAAACGCAGTTATTAAAAAGCGACCTTTTCACGGACGCACCGAAAGCCAATGTTACACAGGATTATTATAATTTCATCAATGAAGTTTTGGAAAGGATGGGGAATAAGGCATGAGTATAAAAAAGAAAAATTTAGGAGCCGCAGCACAGGCGGCCACACAGAGACTTTTTACCGGGGCGGAAGCCGAAGCAGAACGACAGGAGGACACCAGAAAGCCGCTGAATGATACTGAAAAAGCAGTTTTAGAGAAATATAATAGCGGTATGACTGTACAGAACGATATAGCGGAATCTATCGGGAAGGATAAAGCCGGAGTCAGCAGGGCATTAAAACATATAAGGGAAGAATACCCGGAACTTCTGCAGGAGCCGGACGCCGCGAGCGGATCGGCGGCAGAGACACCGCAAACAGAGCCGCAGAAGCCCGCAGAAGCCACAAAACAGCCGGAGACAGTAGAAAGTAAGGCAGAGCCGGAAGAACCACAGGAAACGGCGCAGGATAAGCCACAGAAGCCGAAAAAGAAACAGGTATTCTCTTTCAGGGCGGAAGTGGATGATATAGCCAGATGGAAAGCATATTCTACGGCCACCGGGCAGACCATGGAAAGCGTAGGAAACGCTGCTATGATTGAATATTTAGAAAATCATCCGCTGAAAGATAATGAAAAAGTGGTATTTGACGCTTTAACAGCCAATATAGACAAGTAAACAAGAATACATGATTACATGACTATTTGTATATATGTAGAATTGTTTACATGATTACAAGAATACAAGTAGATAATATTACAAGTCTACAATATTGATACGGTGACGGCAATAAAAACCGCCGCCGTATTTGCCGTTTTAAGGGTTTTTTCCGCACCGGATAAGGAAATCTATACCCACGCCGGGAAAATGGCTGTATGGGGCGCACAGAAGCCCACAGTGGCATAATATGAGCAATCAAAGGGAATAATGCAAGAATGAACGTAATGAATAATACTTGCATTTATCATTACAAACTGATATACTATAAATATCAATAAAGGAAAGGGGCGTTGAATATGGCGCATACAGTAAATGTAAACTTCCGACTTGATGAAAACATTAAGAAAAGCATGGAACAGGCTTGCAATGATATGGGGCTTTCTATGACGGCAGCCTTTACAATTTTTGCAAAAAAGGTAGGGCGGGAAAGGAGAATCCCTTTTGAAGTGTCCGCAGATCCTTTTTACTCTGAAAGCAATATGAAACATCTTGAGAAGGTGGTCGCCGGAATAAACGCCGGAACAGCAAAATTAGAAGAACATAAACTGATCGAGGTGGAATAATGCGGTTGCTATGGGAAGAAAGCGCATGGGAAGATTATATATCATGGCAAAGCCAGGACAAAAAGACGCTGAAACGGATAAACCAGATTATAAAGGACATTCAGCGAAGCCCGTTTGATGGAATTGGCAAGCCAGAACCATTACGGGGAAATTTATCCGGGTATTGGAGCAGGCGCATTGATGAAGCCAATAGAATCGTTTACAAAGAGACGGAAGGGGCTATTATTATAGCAGCCTGCAAAGGGCATTATGAGGACTAAAAAGCATGGGGCGGTACTCTGGACAGGGAGCCGCCCTGTATCTAAGAGTACGGGGCATTTCCCCATTTGTGGGGATAGATAAA
>ERZ1643247.2150-NODE-2150-length-16178-cov-112.599268_pt1 | contig 16178 bp, 17 predicted proteins | sample MGYA00579264_ERZ1643247 | MGnify/ENA primary metagenome ERZ1643247 (study PRJEB29033, sample SAMEA4952262) | chicken gut metagenome | biome: Broiler Chicken; feature: Gastrointestinal Tract; material: Caecum | place: Ireland | collected 2018 | study: Broiler... | reverse complement strand
GGACAAAGCTACCCGGATTTAGACAACCTTGGGGCGTTGTGCAAATTGTATGGAGTGACCGCAGATTATATTCTGTATGGTGAAGATACAAAAACTCAGAAAAAACGATTTCATAAAAAGGCAAAATGGATAATTTTCGGTCTTATGTCTGGAAGCGGAGCAATACTGTGCTGCCTGCTCACCCTTTTCGCAAGTATGTATCAGCAGTCAGAATTCAGAACCTGGGGAAGCTGCCATACAAATGCCAATGATTATATTACAGAATGGCCGGTTTTAGGGATTCTGCTCATCGCCGTAGTTCTGCTGCTTATTGGCATAATAGGAATTTCACTGAGCTATCTGAGTCAAAAACATGAAAACAGTATTCAGGATTTTATCTCTGACTGGTTCAGCGGTTGGAAACAATAAAAGCGGAGGAAACAATGGATATAAATTATGGGGACATCATAGTCCTGAACAGTGAATTAAAAAGAAACAATCTAAGATACCATGTAAGCTATAAAAACGAAAAAACGGCCTGTATAGAGCCGCCGGGGGAATGCTGCCAGACAGAAGAATTAAAAGAAAAAACACTGGAATGCATTCGGGACTATTACAGAAAGAAAAATATCACCGTTCATTTTACAGAAGATGGGTTGTATTTTTCCTGTGAAGAGTCATAAGATTGACAGAATAGGGAGAAGCATATGATGAGAGATTTGAAAATTGAAAATAAAATGTATGAAATTGCTACAGAGTTTATCAAGAAAAGATATCCCACAGGCTGGGGAGGGGCCGCTGTGATACACACCAAACAGGGAAGCTATTTTACAAGCGTTGCCCTGGAAAGTGCCAATTCCTCTGTGCTGCTATGTATAGAAGCAGGGGCTATGTGCGAGGCACACAAATATAATGAGAAGGTGACACATTGTCTGTGCGTGGTAAGAGATAATGAAAATTCTCCCTTTAAAGTCCTGTCACCCTGTGGAGTGTGCCAGGAAAGACTGCGGTACTGGGGAGAAGATGTGCAGGTAGGAGTGACTACGGAGGATAATTCTCTGCTGTTTGTTACTTTGAAGGAAATGCAGCCTCATCACTGGTGCCAGGCATATCCTCCGGAGGAACTGGAACATTATGAAGAAAAATAACCGAAAAACGTTTGGCTATTCCTTAATTGAAAATACCCGGCACTTATGTTAGAATGAAAAAGGAATTTACCAATGAAAGAATCAGACTGAAAAGTTTTATGATACAGGAGGACGCAGATATGGAACAGTATAAGCAGGAGTTTATTGAATTTATGGTAGACTGTAATGTGTTGAAATTCGGAGAATTTACTTTAAAGAGCGGAAGAAAGTCTCCATTCTTTATGAATGCAGGGGCTTATGTTACAGGCTCCCAGTTAAAACGTCTGGGGGAATACTATGCAAAGGCCATTCATGACAAGTATGGAGATGATTTTGATGTACTCTTCGGACCGGCGTACAAAGGAATCCCCATCAGCGTAGTGACAGCTATTGCCTACAGTGAGTTGTACGGAAAAGAGATCCGTTACTGTTCTGACAGAAAGGAAGAGAAAGATCACGGCGCGGATAAGGGAAGTTTCCTGGGAAGCAAGCTTGCGGACGGCGACCGGGTAGTTATGATCGAAGATGTGACTACTTCCGGAAAATCCATGGAAGAAACCGTTCCTAAGGTAAGAGGAGCTGCTAACGTGGAGATCGTAGGTCTGATGGTATCTCTGGACCGTATGGAAGTTGGAAAGGGCGGAGAGAAATGCGCTCTTGAGGAAATAAAAGATCTTTATGGATTTGAGACCAACGCAATCGTTACTATGGAAGAAGTGGTAGAACACTTATATAACAAAGAATACAAAGGAAAAGTAATTATAGATGACAAGCTGAAAAGCGCTATCGATGCATATTATGAACAGTACGGAGCAAAAAGGTAAGAGTTATCATTTAGGGAAGTGTTAGATCATGAATGAAAAAGTTTATAAGACTATGGCCCGCTGTGGCGCGGGAAATATTGCTTTAGGGATCGTTGTACTGGTAAGCGGCGTTGCCGCAGGAATCTTAGTGCTGATAAACGGCATTAAACTGCTGAAAAGAAAATCAGAAATTACATTTTAATAATCCGGGCTGCCCGTGACAGCAGAGGCCTGAGGGGCTCTGTCTGTGGGGCGGCCTGCTTTGCGCTGAAAACATGACCCGCCTGGAGGGCGGGCTTTAAGTATAGATAAAAGAGGTCAGAAAATTGAATAGAGAGACTAAGAAGAAAATAAAGACAGCAGGAGCGGTTTTGTTTGTGCTGTATATTCTTGCGCTGATATATTTTCTCTTTTTTGCGGACAGATACGGCCAGATGGCTTTTGCCCAGAGAGAATATCACTATAACCTGGTGCTCTTTACGGAAATCCGGAGGTTCTGGAATTACAGAGAGCAGCTGGGATTCCTGGCAGTGGCGGCCAATCTTCTGGGAAATGTTGTAGGATTTATGCCTTTTGGCATGATCCTTCCGCTGATCTGCAGAAATGCAAGAGGATTTTTCTTCATCACTTTCTCTGGATTTACACTGAGCCTGTGTGTGGAAGTTACCCAGCTTATGACAAAACTGGGAAGCTTTGATGTAGATGATCTGTTAATGAACACCCTGGGGGCAGCGGCAGGATATCTGATCTTTGCGGTGTGCCATGGTATATACGATAAGAAAAGAGGACGTAAATAATGGCGGTAAAACGATATAAATATTCTTTTGCAAATAAAAACCATGCGGCTAAGGGCGTAGTTTCTACTGCCTGCGCGGGGATTTCTGCAGGAATCTTCTGCGTGGCTTCCCTGTGCTCTCTGGCTTATCACGGCAATGGAGGCATATATCTGGGAGCTATGGGACTGGCTGCCCTGGGAATTTCCATATATGGATTTATAATGGGCCTGAGAAGTTTTTCGGAAAAACATAAAAATCAGAGATTCTGTAAGATCGGAGCCATGGCAAACGGCGTGATCATGGTCATCTGGCTGGCTCTGTTTCTGGTAGGGCTTTCTTGATCAGGAGGTTAGAAGATGGAGAAAAAAGAAGAACGGCTGAAAAAACAGATGGATTTCCTGCTGGAGGTGGATAAACTGAAATTTATCACCAGGCAGACGTATCTGTCTGATGGAAAACGAAAAGAAAACGACGGGGAACACTCCTGGCACCTGGCGCTGATGGCAGTGCTCTTGTCAGAGTATTCCAATGAAAAGGTGGATCTTATAAAGGTGATCACCATGGTGCTGATCCACGATATTGTGGAAATAGACGCAGGGGATACCTATGCATATGACGCTGTAGGAAATCAGTCCAAAAGAGAGCGGGAGGTAAAAGCCGCAGACAGGATCTTTCATATCCTTCCCGAGGATCAGGCGAAGAAGTTCCGTCAGCTCTGGGAGGAGTTTGAGGCTTATGAGACGCCGGAGGCGAAATTCGCCCATGTATGCGACAATGTCCAGCCGTTAATGCTTAATGACGCCACAGACGGCCTGGCCTGGAGAGAACATGATGTGAAAAAATCCCAGGTACTCCAGAGAAACAGCCGCACCGGGGAAGGCTCTCAAGTGATGATGGAATATATCAATAAAATTTTAGATAAAAATGTAGAAAGTGGTAATTTAAAAGATGAATGATGAATTAATGCAGGAACGTTTTTCCCTGATGAGGGAAAGGATCAGTGAAATCCGGAAAGAAGAACTGGTAAAAGATCCGTACAGAGATTTTTTCAGAAAAACAGGTGATTTTATCCTGGAGATCTGCCGGATACATGACAGGATCCGGGAAGGATGGCTGGAGAAAGCCTCTATGGAAGAACTGAAGGAAAACAATCATAAAATGTATGAAGATATCCTTCCGGAGCACTATGAAGAGTCTTACGGAAATCCGTCCTATGCCTGGAAAATCCTGGGCAGGGACTTTGGACAGCTCCTCAGTTTCCTTTACACAGAAGTAAGAGGGATGATCGTCTTCGCCTATGAGGACAGACTTTTTGATATGACGGTGGCAATGGAGCTGTTTGTTCAGATCTATAATCTTTTTGAAGATCCGGAAGTTTCCCCAAAAGATGTGAAGGATGCTATTTACTGGTATGTAAGTGACTACAGCGATGAAATGGCAGGATACCGTGTCCGGGAAGGGGTAGATCCTTCTCTTGATTTTGCTGTGCGGATCATCTGTGAAAGCGATCTGACAGATCTTCGGTATCTATATAAGTATGGGGAATATGTAACAGAAAACGAACTGGCTATGGCGGCTTTCCTGAATACTCTGCCGGAAGAAGAGATCCAGGCTATGGCCAGGACCTATACAGAAGGATACCGGATCGGCTTTATCCAGGGTAGAAAGGATATTACAAAGAAAAAAACTGTAAATATCCGCTTCCAGCTGGGATTTGAGAGAATGGTCAAGGCAGCTATTAAACAGTTTCGGGAAATGGGACTGGCTTCTGTGATCTACAGAAGCGCTGTCCACAGTGTGAATAAAAAACAGGCTCACCGGATCGGTTACTATGGCGCTATACCAAATCAGCAGTTTGACTATGACCATAAAGATGACGCGGCTCTTTATCTGGATCATGAGTTTGTTCAGAGAAAGCTGCGGGTCCTTCAGGTGGCTTATGAGCAGGTAAAAGAACTGGCCAACACCCATGGAGGACCGGCCTGCATTGAAACTTTCGGAGAGAAGCCTTTTGTGCCGGTATCCAAGAAAGAGGCCTGCGCCCTGTCTCCTCATCAGCAGAAACTTCAGGTAAGCTATGACAACGAGTCCGGGCAGATCGTGAACCGTTATATTAAAGGGGAAGAGAGAAGTTTTACCATTATTGCATACCCGGTAAAAGAGATCGGAGAAAATTTTGAAGAAATCTTCCGGGAAACAGTAAAGATCAATACTCTGGATAATCAGTTGTATCAGCAGATCCAGCAGAATATCATAGAAGCTCTTGATAAGGGAGAATATGTAAGGATAAAAGGAAGAGAAGGAAATGAGACAGATCTGAGAGTCCATCTCCATCATCTGGCCGATCCGAAGAAACAGACAAATTTTGAAAACTGTGTGGCAGATGTGAACATTCCTGTAGGAGAAGTCTTTACCTCTCCGGTGCTTCAGGGAACAGATGGGGTCCTTTTCGTTTCCAAGGTATTCTTAAACGGATTGGAATACAAGGATCTGAAAATCTGCTTCCAAGATGGAAAGATCGCAGAGTATTCCTGCAGAAACTTTCAGGATGAAGAGGAAAACAGAAAGCTTATCAAAGAAAATATCCTTTATCACCACGATACCCTTCCTCTGGGCGAGTTCGCTATCGGAACAAATACCACTGCTTATGTGATGGCGCAGAAATATCAGATCGGTCATCTGCTGCCTATTCTGATTGCAGAAAAGATGGGGCCTCATTTTGCTGTGGGAGATACCTGTTACAGCTGGTGTGAGGATACTCCTGTATACAATCCTGACGGCAGAGAGATCATAGCCAGAGATAATGAAGTGTCCATACAGAGAAAGCAGGATATCAGCAAGGCTTATCTTGGATGCCATACAGATATCACCATTCCTTATGACGAGCTGGATTCTATCTGTGTGGAAGCTTTGGACGGCAGTGAAATCTATATTATCCGTGATGGAAGATTTGTGCTGCCGGGTACGGAAACTCTCAATGAGCCTTTCACTTCTTGACAAGATTTGTAACTATAGGTAAAATTGTGCTGTAAAAGTTAAATTTAAATAAAATGACAAAGGAGAATTATCATGGCAAAAGTTGGAATTGTTATGGGCAGTGACTCTGATATGCCTGTTATGAGCAAAGCGGCAGATATGCTGGAAAAATTCGGGATTGATTATGAGATGACCATTATCTCTGCGCACAGAGAGCCGGATGTGTTTTTTGAGTATGCAAGATCAGCTGAGGAGAAAGGCTTCAAAGTAATCATCGCAGGAGCAGGCATGGCAGCACATCTTCCTGGCATGTGCGCGGCAATCTTCCCAATGCCGGTGATCGGTATCCCCATGCACACCACATCTTTAGGCGGACGGGACTCTCTGTATTCTATCGTACAGATGCCAAGCGGTATCCCTGTCGCCACAGTAGCCATTAACGGAGGTGCAAACGCAGCAATTCTGGCAGCCAAGATTTTAGCAACTTCCGATCCGGAACTTCTGCAGAAATTAAAAGACTACAAAGAAGAACTGAAAGACCAGGTAGTAGCCAAAGACAAAAAACTTCAGGAAGTAGGATACAAAAATTATAAGTAAGCACTTAACGATTGGCGAGCCGAAGGCGAAGACAGAGTTTAGTGCGCACTTACTCCGCCGCAGTTAATGAAGGAGACCGGAGGGAGCCTGAATTTAGAAAGGCGGAGTTTCCCGGGCACTTAACGATTGGCGAGCCGAAGGCGAAGACAGAGTTTAGTGCGCACTTACTCCGCCGCAGTTAATGAAGGAGACCGGAGGGAGCCTGAATTTAGAAAGGCGGAGTTTCCCGGGCACTTAACGATTGGCGAGCCGAAGGCGAAGACAGAGCTTACTATATATGGAGGAAAGAAAATGGATTATAAGAACGCGGGCGTAGATATTGAAGCCGGTTATGAATCAGTGGAACTGATGAAGGAACACGTTAAGAAAACCATGAGGGAAGAGGTTTTGGGAGGCCTGGGGGGCTTTTCAGGCGCTTTCTCTCTGAAAAAGATCAAGGAGATGGAAGACCCGGTACTCCTTTCAGGAACTGACGGCTGCGGTACCAAGGTAAAACTGGCTTATCTCATGGATAAACATGATACCATCGGGATCGATGCAGTAGCTATGTGTGTCAATGATATTGCATGCGCAGGAGGGGAACCTTTATTCTTCCTGGACTATATCGCATGCGGAAAGAATTATCCGGAAAAGATCGCCCAGATCGTAAAAGGCGTGGCTGAGGGATGTCTTCAGTCCGGTGCTGCCCTGATCGGCGGAGAGACTGCGGAACATCCGGGACTTATGCCGGAAGAAGAATATGACCTGGCAGGTTTTGCTGTAGGCGTGGTAGAGCGGAAAGATCTTATCGACGGAAAAGATTTAAAAGCGGGAGATGTCCTTATCGGCATGGCTTCTTCAGGAGTTCACAGCAATGGATTTTCTCTGGTCCGGAAAGTATTTGAGATGACCACAGAGTCTCTGAACACTTATTATGACCAGCTTGGCGGGACTCTGGGAGAAACTCTTCTGGCTCCCACAAAGATCTATGTAAAAGCTCTGAAAGCTGTTAAAGAAGCAGGTGTGAGAGTAAAAGCCTGCAGCCATATCACCGGCGGCGGATTTTACGAAAATGTTCCCAGAATGTTAAAGGACGGAGTCTGTGCAGTTATTGAAAAAGACAGCTATCCGGTGCCTCCGATCTTCGGCCTGATGGCCCAAAAAGGAGACATTGAGGAGCATATGATGTACAATACCTTTAACATGGGTATCGGTATGGTAGTTGCTGTAGATCCGGCAGATGTGGAGAAGACCATGGAAGCCATGAAAGCAGCAGGGGAAACTCCTTATGTGATCGGAAAGATCGAAGAGGGAGAAAAAGACGTAAAATTAGTATAAAAGAAAGGACAGGGTTGCAGCAGAAAAAGAAAATAGGGATTTCTGCGGCAGCCCTTTTCCTGTCTGAAAGGAAGGCAGAATATGATGAAAATGGCAGTTTTGGTCTCCGGAGGAGGCACAAATCTTCAGGCTATTATAGACGCCATTGACAGCGGGAAAATTACCAATGCAGAGATTTCTGTAGTGATCAGCAACAACGCCAATGCCTATGCCCTGGAGCGGGCAAAACAGCATGGTATTGAGGCTCTTTGTGTTTCCCCTAAGAGTTTTTCTTCACGGGAAGAATTTAACCAGAAGCTTCTGGAGACGATCCAGTCCTATCAGGTGGATCTGGTGGTCCTGGCAGGCTGCCTGGTAGTGATCCCTGAGATCATGGTAAAGGCTTATCCAAATAAGATCATCAATATCCATCCGGCTCTGATCCCTTCTTTCTGCGGTACAGGATATTATGGGCTGAAGGTTCATGAAGGCGTGCTGAAAAGGGGCGTAAAGGTAACAGGAGCTACGGTGCATTTTGTAGATGAAGGAACAGATACCGGTCCTATTATCCTTCAGAAAGCGGTGGAAGTCCATCAGGACGATACCCCTGAGACCCTTCAGAGAAGAGTGATGGAAGAGGCGGAATGGAAGATCATGCCGGAAGCCATTAATTTAATTGCAAATCATAAAGTACAGGTAGTAGACGGCCTGGTAAAGATCAGCGAATAAGAGAAAGGGGAAGAAACCAATGAAAGTATTGATTATCGGAAGCGGCGGAAGAGAACATGCCATTGCCTGGAAGGTGGCCAAGAGCCCGAAAGTAGAAAAGATTTACTGTGCCCCGGGCAACGGAGGAATCGGTCAGGTAGCGGAGTGCGTACCCATCGGCGCTATGGAATTTGATAAACTGGCAGCTTTTGCCAAAGAAAAAGAGATCGACCTTACTATCGTAGGAATGGACGATCCGCTGGTAGGCGGCGTGGTAGACGTATTTGAAAAGGAAGGACTCCGGGTATTCGGTCCAAGGAAAAACGCGGCTATCCTGGAAGGCTCCAAAGCTTTTTCAAAGGATCTGATGAAAAAATATCATATTCCTACAGCAGCTTATGAAAACTTTGATAATCCGGAAGCAGCCATTGCCTATCTGAAAGAAAAGGCAGAGTTCCCTATTGTGCTGAAAGCCGACGGACTGGCGCTGGGAAAAGGCGTGCTGATCTGCAATACTCTGGAAGAGGCCGAAGAGGGCGTAAAGACTATTATGCTGGATAAAAAATTCGGTTCAGCCGGAAATACTCTGGTTATTGAAGAGTTCATGACAGGAAGAGAAGTATCAGTTCTTTCCTTTGTAGACGGAAAGACCATCAAGACTATGACTTCCGCTCAGGACCATAAGAGAGCCAAAGACGGAGATCAGGGTCTGAATACCGGCGGTATGGGAACTTTCTCTCCAAGTCCTTTCTATACAAAAGAAATTGATGAGTTCTGCCAGAAAAATATTTATCAGCCAACAGTAGATGCTATGGCTGCAGAGGGCAGAGAATTTAAAGGGATTATTTTCTTTGGCCTGATGCTTACGGAAAAGGGTCCGAAGGTCCTGGAATATAATGCCAGATTCGGCGATCCGGAGGCTCAGGTGGTGATCCCCAGAATGAAAAATGATATGGTAGAAGTCTGCGAAGCATGTATAGATGGAACTCTGGACCAGATCGATCTGGAGTTTGAAGATAATGCGGCAGTATGTGTAGTCCTGGCTTCTGACGGATATCCGGTATCTTATGAAAAGGGGTTCCCGATTGAAGGACTGGAAAACTTCGAGGGCAAAGAAGGATATTATGTATTCCATGCAGGTACAGCCTTGAAAGACGGAAAGATCGTCACAAACGGAGGCCGTGTCCTGGGCGTGACCGCTAAGGGGGCCACTCTGAAAGAGGCCAGAAAGAACGCTTATGCGGCTACGGAGTGGATCCAGTTTGAAAACAAATATATGCGTCATGATATCGGAAAGGCCATTGACGAGGCATAATTGCTCTGGATAAAGCAAAGCCTTTTAAAAAGCCGGACTTCGGGAAGACAGAAAGTCACCTGGAGTCTGGCTTTTGTGCGATAAGCCCGGGAAGCGGCTGCCGTGCTCGCACGAGCAGAGATTTGCCGGGCAAGTACAGCGAGCAGCGAAGCAGCGAGCTGGGCGTTTATCGCAGCAATCGTGAGGCGAAGCCGAAACGATTGGATAAGCCCGGGAAGAATTACCTTGCAACAAATAGCTTATTGTGCTATTCTATGTATAACAAAAAACAAAAGAAAGCAGGGAACATTGTGATTATTGAAATTGATTTTAACAGTGACGAAGCGATATATGTACAGCTTTGCAATCAGATCATTATGGGAATTGCAACAGATCAGTTAAAAGACGGCGAGACACTTCCCTCTGTACGTCAGCTTGCAGATACCATAGGCATTAATATGCATACAGTAAATAAGGCCTATTCAGTATTAAAGCAGGAAGGATTTCTGACGATAGACCGGAGAAAAGGCGCCGTGATCTCCATTGACGCTGATAAGATGAGAGCCCTGGAGGAAATGAAGCAGGAGCTTTTGGTAGTCCTTGCCAGAGGATGCTGCAGGAATGTTTCCAGGGAAGAAGTCCATGCTTTGATTGACGAGATTTTTGACGAATATAAGTAGAACAGGAGACATAGATGAAAGAGCAGTATTCAGTTTGGGCAAAAAAAGCCCTGAAACAGGCAGAAAAAATTGCAAAACAATACAGCCACTATATAGGAACAGAACATCTTCTGGCAGGGCTTCTGGCCGTGGAGGAAGGTACAGCCGGCCTTATGCTTGCAGAAGCGGGAGTGACAGAGGAAAGACTATTCCAGCTTATAGATGAATTAGTAGCCCCTTCCCAGACGGCCACTATTGAAAAATCCCAGGAGTATACCCCCAGAACAAAGCGGGTTCTGGAGAGGGCAAGATCTGAGGCAGAAAAGCTGGGAGACAAAGAAATCGGAACAGAGCATATCCTGATCGCTATGCTGAAGGAGTATGACTGTGTGGGAACCAGACTGCTTCATACCATGGGGGTTAATATCCAGCAGCTGTATACCGGAATCATGAAAGCCATGGGAAAAGAAAGCGCCATATCCAGAGAGGACTTTCAGAATAACGGGCAGAGAGGTCAGGGAAAAAGCAGTACGCCTATGCTGGATCAGTTCAGCCGGGATCTTACTGAGGCAGCGGCCCAGGGAAAGCTGGATCCGGTGGTAGGCAGAGAGAAAGAGATCAACCGGATCATCCAGATCCTGAGCAGAAGGACGAAAAATAACCCCTGTCTGATCGGTGAGCCTGGAGTAGGAAAGACCGCCATAACAGAGGGGCTGGCCCAGCGGATCGTTTACGGACTGGTGCCGGAGAGTATGGCGGATAAAAGGATCGTGGTCCTGGATCTCTCCGCAATGGTAGCAGGTTCCAAGTACCGGGGAGAGTTTGAAGAAAGAATTAAAAAAGTAGTTCAGGAAGTAGCCAGTGACAGAAACATTCTTTTATTCCTGGATGAGCTTCACACACTGATCGGCGCCGGAGGAGCAGAGGGAGCGCTGGATGCTTCTAATATTCTGAAACCTTCTCTTTCCAGAGGGGAGATCCAGCTGATCGGCGCTACGACCATCGAAGAATACAGAAAATATATAGAAAAAGATCCTGCCCTGGAACGGAGATTCCAGCCGGTTATGGTGGAAGAACCCTCCAGGGAGGAGGCTGAGGAAATCCTCCGGGGACTAGTGCCTTATTATGAAGAGCATCATGGCGTCAGGATCGAGGACAGCGCAGTGAAGGCGGCTGTGGCAATGGGGATCCGGTATATCAACGACCGGTTCCTGCCGGATAAAGCCCTGGATCTTTTAGACGAAGCCTGCTCCAAGGTACAGCTGGCAGGCTATAAGACTCCGGAAGGCCTGGCTTCAGAAGAAATGCGTCTTCATACCCTTTCAGAAGAGAAAGAAGCTGCGGTGATGGCCCAGGATTTCCAGAGAGCAAGTGAGCTTCAGGAGGAGCAGAAAAAGGCAGAGGCTGCTATTGAAAAGGCCAGAAAACGTTTTGAAAAACAGTCCCGGAATAAAAAACTGACGGTTACTGAAGAACATATCGCCCAGGTTACAGCGGAATGGACCAAAATACCGGTGAAAAAACTGACAGAAGGAGAGTCCAAACGGCTGGCAAAACTGGAAAGTCTTCTTCATAAAAGAGTGATAGGACAGGATGAGGCAGTGAATGCTGTGGCAAAGGCTATCAAAAGAGGCCGGGTGGGATTAAAAGACCCCAAACGGCCTATTGGATCCTTCCTTCTCCTGGGGCCGACAGGAGTGGGAAAAACGGAGCTCTCCAAAGCTCTGGCGGAGGCTGTATTCGGAAGCGAGGACGCTATGATCCGGGTAGATATGTCCGAATATATGGAAAAGCACAGTGTCTCAAAACTGATTGGATCCCCTCCGGGATATGTAGGGTATGAAGAGGGAGGACAGCTCAGTGAAAAAGTGAGAAGGAATCCCTACAGCGTTCTCCTTTTTGATGAGATTGAAAAGGCTCATCCTGATGTATTTAATATCCTTCTTCAGGTTCTGGATGACGGACATATTACCGACGCCCAGGGGCGTAAGATCGATTTTAAAGAGACCATTATCATCATGACCTCCAATGCGGGAGCACAGTCCATTGTGGAGCCGAAGCGCCTGGGATTCGGAAGCGCGGAAGATAAAGAGGCGGATTATAAGAAGATGAAGGAAAGCGTCATGGAGGAAGTCCGCCGTCTGTTTAAGCCAGAATTCCTGAATCGTATCGACGACATTATCGTTTTCCATATGTTGTCTAAAGAAGAAATCAAGAAGATCGTAGGACTTTTACTGAAAGATTTCATCAAGCGCTGCAAGACCCAGATGGATATAGAAGTAAAAGTATCCGACGGGGTCAAAGAACTGATCGCTAAAGAAGGATTTGAACCAAAATACGGCGCCCGGCCTTTAAAACGTGCGATCCAGAATAAGATCGAGGACGCCATGGCAGAAGAAATCCTGGGTGGAAAGATTCACGCAGGAGATAAAGTATCGGTAGGGATCAGCAAAGAAAAGATCAGATTTACCGTACAGAGAGAAAAATAAAGATTTGCTGGCAAAAAATCAGATTTTATGGTAAGATTTTTGTAAAGTAACAGAAACCAAAGACATTAGGGGAGGACATGGAAATGTCAGTAGTAAAAGAATTAATCCGTACAGAAGAAAATGGCACGATCAGTTTTGGAAATTATGAATTAGCTGTGAAATCCAAGCTGTCAGATTTTGAATTTGATGGCGATATGTACAAAGTTAAAACATACAATGAAATCACAAAGCTGGAGCGGAACGGTATGTTCGTCTATGAGTCTGTTCCCGGAACCACTGTACTGAATCTGGATGCAGAGGAAAACGGAATGAGCTTTGTGGTGGAAGGCCCCAAGGATGCTCAGATCACAGTAGAACTGGAAGAGGATACTTCCTATAAAGTAGTCATTGACGGAGTAGAGGCCGGAGAGATGAAGACAAATCTGGGCGGAAAGTTATCTTTCAGCGTAGAACTGGAGCAGGCGGAACAGGTGTCTGTGAAAATTGAGAAACTGTAAAGAAATCTTTGCAGAGTTAAGAGTCCGTTCGACTGGAAGTGAATGAGACAGTATATCAGAATATTGTTATAGTGATGAAAAGAGGGTGCAGCACAGAACTTCTCTGACAGAAGGTGCGGCATCCTCTTATTCCTGTGAGCAGCGAGTCAGGCGGAACTGTCTGCAGCAAAGGAAAGGATTAAGAAAATATGCCAAAAGGAAAAAAGACAGTTTTCTTCTGCCAGAATTGCGGATACGAGTCCCCGAAATGGATGGGACAGTGTCCGGGATGCAGGCAGTGGAATACTTTTGTAGAAGAAACCGTATCAACGGGAAATAAAGGGAGTTCTGTCCACAGTTCCGGCTCCGGCGTGAAAAATAAGCCGGTGGCCCTGACAAAGATCCAGGCAAGAGAAGATGACAGGATCAAAACAGATATTGAAGAACTTGACCGGGTCCTGGGGGGAGGAATCGTTCAGGGATCCATGGTGCTTGTAGGGGGAGATCCGGGGATCGGAAAATCTACCCTGCTTCTCCAGGTCTGCAGACAGCTTTCGGGAAAAGGACATAAGGTCTTGTATATTTCTGGCGAGGAGTCTCTGCGGCAGATCAAGCTTCGGGCAGAGCGTATCGGAGAATTTAATGACCAGCTCCTGCTGATGTGTGAGACGAATCTGGAGACGATCCGTCAGACCATTGAAGAAGTAAAGCCGGAGACCGTAGTGATCGACTCTATACAGACTATGTATAATGAACAGATTTCCTCGGCGCCGGGAAGCGTCTCTCAGGTCCGGGAATCCACAGGAATCCTTATGCAGATCGCCAAAGGCCTGGGAATCTCTGTTTTTATCGTAGGCCATGTGACGAAAGACGGAAGTGTGGCGGGACCCAGAGTGTTGGAGCATATGGTGGATACGGTCTTATATTTTGAAGGGGATCGTCAGGTAGCATACAGGATCCTGCGCAGCGTGAAAAACCGTTTTGGGTCTACCAATGAGATCGGCGTTTTCGAGATGCAGGATAAAGGACTGGCTGAGGTGAAGAATCCTTCCCAGGCAATGCTCAACGGCAGGCCTACGGATGCTTCAGGATCTGTGGTTGTGTGTTCAATAGAGGGAACCCGTCCCATTCTCATTGAAATACAGGCCCTGGTGACAAAAACCAACTTCGGACTGCCGAGAAGGACTTCCGTGGGGATCGACTATAACAGAGTAAATCTTCTGATGGCAGTACTGGAAAAAAGAGCCGGGCTCCGCCTTGGCGATTGGGATGCCTATGTAAATCTTGCCGGGGGGATGCGGTTGGGAGAACCAGCCATCGATCTTGGGATCGTTATGGCTATTGCATCCAGTTATAAGAATAAAGTGGTAGACGAAGGGCTGCTGATCTTCGGAGAAGTGGGACTGTCCGGGGAGATCCGTGGAGTAAGCATGGCAGAACAGAGAGTGAGAGAGGCGGAGAAACTGGGCTTTACGGCCTGTTTAATGCCAAAGGCAAATTTAGACAGTATTCAGGGAAAATATCAGATCCGTCTGATCGGCGCTTCTAATATCAAAGAAGCGATGGAGTATATCTGATATATAAGATACCTCTGTATACAGAGGGGAAAATTTGACAGAGAAGAAAGACATGGGGAAAAAGAAAAATGAGGGGAATCAAAATCATCAGACAGGGGTTTGCAAGTATGTTCGGCCAGTATGGAGGACTGCGCAGGGAGCTTTATGTATTGTTCTGGGGAAAGGCTGCTACCAATATGGGAGCAATGATATGGCCTATGCTGACACTGATACTCAGCAACAAGCTGGGGATGGAAGCAAAGGAGATCGCTGCTGTAACCATCAGCCTGGGAGTCGTACAGTTTCCGGTAAATCTGATAGGCGGAAAGCTGGCGGATCATTGTAATAAGAGAAATCTGATCATCTGTTGCGATCTGGTAACAGTCGTATGCTATCTTTTAGCTGCCTGCTTTCCGGTTTCCATGCATCAGATATTCCTGTTTTTTACAGCCAGCTTGTTTCAGACTGTGGAGAATCCTTCTTATGATGCCCTGGTAGCGGACTTAAGTTCCTCAAATGACAGAGAACGGGCCTATAGCCTGATCTATTTGGGACTGAACCTGGGGCTTATACTGGCGCCTACTATCGGCGGGATGCTTTTTGAAAATTATCTGAACCTGGCTTTTGTGATAGATGGACTAACCACCCTTTCCTCTACTATATTGATCTTTCTATTTATAAAGGATATCACACCGGTTGAAAATCAAAAAGCTTCCGTGTATGAGGAAGCAAAGGGGCAGGTTTCTACCTGGAGTGTTTTATGGGAGAAAAAGATCATTCTGTTGTTTTTTGCCGCCTGGGCGATCTATAATTTTGTCTATGCCCAGTTCAATTTCCTGATTCCCCTGAATCTGGAAGGACTATATCAGGCAAAAGGCGCGGTTTATTTTGGATTTCTTACAAGTCTGAACGGATTGATAGTGATTATCGGAACCCCTCTTCTCACAAAATATACAAAAAAATTACCGGATACCTCTAAACTTATCGCAGGGGCTGGGCTGGTAACCTTCGGCCTGTCCATGTATATTTTTATTCAAGGGATTATCCCTATGTATTATGTTTCCATGATCATTTTTACCTTGGGAGAGATCATGAGTACATTGGGCACTTACCCGTATATGACAAGAAGAGTACCGGCTTCCCACAGGGGAAGGATTTCTTCTGTGGCAAATATTTTTCTGGGAATAGCTTCATATTATTCCCAATGGTGCATAGGAAGTCTTCTGGAAAAAGAATCTATGGTGAGAGTATGGACGATCATTGCGGGGATCGGGCTGGCAGGAGTCTTCCTGTATTTTATTTTAAGAGAAGCGGACAAAAAGAGATTTCCTTTGTTATACAAAAAATTGTAAAAAGTGTAAAAAAAGCGTTGACAGATTTTGACAAGTGTGGTATTCTAACATAGCTGTCGGCGAGAGCGGTGCTCTCAAGAACTTCTGAAA
>ERZ1643247.2149-NODE-2149-length-16179-cov-28.661871_pt1 | contig 16179 bp, 16 predicted proteins | sample MGYA00579264_ERZ1643247 | MGnify/ENA primary metagenome ERZ1643247 (study PRJEB29033, sample SAMEA4952262) | chicken gut metagenome | biome: Broiler Chicken; feature: Gastrointestinal Tract; material: Caecum | place: Ireland | collected 2018 | study: Broiler... | reverse complement strand
AGGGTTTTAGTGGTGCGCCATGGGCGATTCGAACGCTCGACCTTCTGTTCCGTAGCAAGCACTTTGAAATGCCATAATTTAGTCTTTTTGACCTATTTTTTATCATATTTTATCATTTAGTTAAAAGCCTAACCCCCTTATAAAATAAGGCAAATAGGCCTTTATCTTTAACATACAACATCAAGCGAAAGCAAAACACAAAAACATATCACAAAACGGCACAATTTTCACAAACTTTGCAAAAATTGTGCACAAATTCGTAGACATTAATTAGTTTACGCGTCCTATTTAATAAAAATAATGGATTTTTAAAATAATTTATGTTATAATGAACAAAAGGAGTGACATATGAATAAAGATTTTATTTTAAAAGCTAATTTATTTCAGTTTGGTATAAATGTGACCAAAGACGCAAAAATGATTTTAGATAAACAATCTGACATTTGGTTGATGGACGACTATATAACTTGTAGCGGTGTTACATTGCATTATAATGATACTTATGCAACTATTGGAGTTGATAACAATTCTCCATACCAACTGGTTGCTGACAATAATCAACTTTTTATTACTAACAATCAAGACATTAACATAGAGGTTGATGTAATTACTCCGCCTGAATATATGAAAGATGAAATAGTCATAGAGAACAAAAAAATAACATGCTATGTAAATACATATACAGATAGAGTTAGATTGCAACTATTAAGCGGTTGTATGAATAAATGCAAGTTTTGTAATGCTACAGAATTTAAATATGAGTTTAATTCAATTACCGGATTAGAAAAAGCCTTAAATATTGCATTATCTCAAAGCAATGTTAGGCATGTATTGATTTCTAGTGGCTCTGCTAAAATAAATGATTTAAAAAGATTAACAGAAATGTATGAATATTTTGGAAAAAAGTATTCGTATTTAAATTTGGATTTAATGATGACCCCAAGAGGATTTGATAGTTATATTGACGACACACAATATGAAAGTTATATAAAGTTTTTAAAAGATATAGGTATTAGTGGCTTATCTATAAATATGGAACTAAATAATGAAAAAATACTGAAAAAATATTGTCCTGAAAAAGCAACTATTGGACATGATAGATATCTAAAATTTATAGATTTGGCTGTAAAAATATTAGGCAAAGATAAAGTTCGTTCATTATTAATAGTTGGAATAGAATCTATGGAAGATACTTTACAAGGTGTGGAAAATTTAGCAAAAATAGGTTGCAACCCAGTTCTTTCTCCATTATTCCCTTATGGTGAAGCCAACTTTCCACCAAACGCAGAACTATTTATAAATACAAAGTTTGAAAGCGAGAAAATTTGTAAGAAGTATAATATAAAAATGGGACCGCTTTGTGTTCCATGTTCACATAATACATTATAGGTTAGAAATATGAAAAGAATTTTTATAGGTCCAAAACAAACTACAATAGAAAATAATAATTTTTTTAATTACTCTATTACATTATTTGGAACTAATCAAGGCAATAATATATCATATAGCAAAGAGTTAAATTTTGAATATTGGAATCCAGATAACATTAATATAGAAATAGAATATTATAATAAACAATTAGCAAAGATAAGAGAAAATGTAGAATTGATGGCACATAATCCATTAACTTTGTCTTATTGCAATATTCCTAAGAATGTTCATTTAATATGTAAAAATCCGCAAAATTTATTAACTCTATTAGATAACAAATTTAAAACAAGAAAATTATTAGAAAAAACTGTGCCAATGTTAAATTATACTTTTGTTAAGGGTAAGGATTTTACATGCAAAAATTCTATTTTGTTTGGTAAGGATTTAGTTATCCAGTTGCCTTATGGGAGTGGTGGTTCAAAAACTTACTTTTGTAATTTTGAAAATTACGAGAATATTATAAGACAATTAATACCAGATGAAACCTATGCTATCTCAGAATATAAAAAAAATAATATTCCTATAAATGTTCACTGTTTAATAGGTTTAAATCAAATAGAAATCTTACCGCCATCAATTCAGGAAATTGAAATTTCTGATAAAATTGAATATATTGGCTCAAAATACGATAATGCTTTAAAAAAGGCTATTAAAAATAAAATTGTTAAATATTCAACAAAAATATGTCAAAAGCTAAAACAGCTTGGATACAAAGGAGTTCTTGGTATTGATTATATCTATGTCAACAATGAATTATATTTTATAGAAATAAATCCAAGATTTCAAGGTTCCACTCGTCAATTAGATAAAATCATGATTCAATCGGGCTATCTTTCAATATTTGAATATAACTATCTATGTTTTCAAAACAAAAAATTTTTAAGTATAAAAATCTAAACAAATAAGCATTCCACATTTTAATGTGGAATGCTTATTTATAATGAACGTTCATCATCTATGTTATATTTTCTTTTTTTTTGTTCTGTAACATTATTATTTAATAATTTTTCTCGATTAGCCTTTTCTACTTTGTAATCATCATAACCGCCCAAATAAGTTTCAATACTTCCATCTTTAAACTCTACTGTCTTATCGGCAAATTTATTGATAAAATATCTATCATGACTAACAAATATAAGAGTTCCATCGAAATCTTCAATTGCTTCTTCAAGCACCTCTTTTGTAGGAATATCTATATGGTTTGTTGGCTCATCAAAAATTAGTGTATTGATTTTTTGTTGTAAAAGTTCAGCAAGTTTTACTCTTATTTTCTCACCACCTGAAAGATTTTTTACTTTTTTATTGACATCTTCTTTATAAAATTGAAATCCCGCTAATATTTGCCTTGCTCTTTGTTCTGCAATTCCATTTTCAGCTTGGAAATATTCTAGAAGGGTCTGATTATCATTAGGGAAACTAATAATTTGTGGCAAATAACCTATTTTAACACTTGGTCCCACAAAAATATTGCCTTTTATAGAAAGGTCTTGCTCCCCCATTATCGTTTTAATAAATGTTGACTTGCCACTACCATTAGCTCCAATCAAAGCAACTCTTTCGCCAGAACAGATATTTAAATTTATGCCGTCAAGTATTTTTTTTCCATTAGGTAATGTTACGGATAACTCATCAACGGCTATAACTCTTTTACTTGATTTTCGTTCTTCATCAAAACCTATATTTAATCTTCTATGTTCTTTTGGTTTTTTTAAAGCCTTTGCTTTTTCTCTGTCTAATCTCGCTTGCAATACAGCTGCTCTTTTTGTCATTGTAGAACTGTTTCTGTTCATTCCAACATCTGCAAAATAGTTAATTTGCTCCTGTAGACGTTTGAAATATAATTGTTGTGAATTGAAGTCTGTCATTGCTTTTTGAAAATTTCTTTCCTTTTCTTCTAAATAACCCGTATAATTTGTATAATATAAATTTACATTTGGGGTATCTATTTCTAAAATTTTATTGCTCATTTTATCAAGGAAATATCTATCATGTGAAACTATAACTGTGGCACCTTTAAAAGATTTGATATAACTTTCCAACCATTCAATTCTATTAATGTCCAAATGATTTGTAGGCTCATCAAGCAAAAATAAATCAGGCTTAATTAATAATGCTTTAGCAAGTTGAATAAGTGTTTTTTCACCACCGCTCAAATCGTTATAACTACGATTTAATATATCTTTATCTATTTTTAATCCTTCAACAATTGTATTTATATTTGTTTCAATATCATAACCACCAGCCATCGAAAATTTTTCCATTAAGTCACAATATTTTACCATAACATTGTTATACTGCTCTTCAGATAAACTTGTATCATTTAATAAATCTTGCAATTGGTTTAGTCGTGCTTCCATCTTATTCAATTCTGAAAAAGCATCTTTTAAAATATCATACACACATCTATCATCTATTATGCTGGAACCTGTTTGATCTAAATAAGCAACTTTAGAACCTTTCTTTATGTTGATGCTACCGCTATCTATTTTTTCAAGTCCTGCTATCATTTTTAGTAAAGTTGACTTGCCACAACCATTATGTCCTACTATAGAAATAGACTCTCCTTCATTTAGTGAAAACGAAAGATTCTCAAAAAGTTGACCATAACCAAAATTTTTTGATACTTTATTTACATCTAAAATAATCATTAATATAACTCCTAACTCTTTTTCATTATAACATTATTTTTGTAAAGTGTCAATATCTAGCAATAATTTGACTTTATCAAACACGTTTAGTATAATATTCTAAAGAAAAGGAGACTGCTTGAATGAACAATGAAGAATATGTGGATATAAGAAAAAAGGGATATAAAATTTTTCAAGGAATCGACCATAAAAAAAATCTAACAAGTAAAATCAACAATGAATTAAATGATATTATAAATTTTTTAAGTAAACCTATTGATGAGATAGAAAAACATCAAATTAAAAAGTTAAGCGCAATTGTTGACTATGCCTTTTTAAATATTCCTTTATATAGAGAAAAATATAGTAAAGTTGGTTATAAAGTAGGTAGCATAAATTCTTTTGAAGACTTTGAAAAACTTCCAATCCTTTATAAAGATGAACTTATTAACGGCTTCCCAAATAAAATAGTTAAAAATATAGATGATTTTATGTTTTCTACTAGGAGTTCTGGTTCTAGCGGAAAATTTGTTACATTGGCTGTTGATTTAGATGCTATCTATACTGACACTCTACAAGGAATAAGACAATATATAAATCAATCAAGCCATACTTATGACAAGGATAAAACTGTTCTTTTTATTTATACTTGCCCATGGTGGATAAAAAGTATTGATGGAAAATATAAACTTGATTTTTTACCTACAACAACAAAACCTATTGATGCACTTGAGTATATAAAACAAACAATGCCATTTATTATATCGACATATCCTACATATTTACAAGAATTTTGCAAATATAAAATAAATTTAAAAGAATATGGTGTTTCTCTAGTTATAGTCCACTCAGAACAATCAACAAAAGAATTTAGAAATACTATGGCTAAACAATTAGGCATTGCAGTACTTGACGAATATAGTAGTGAAGAACTAACGAGAATAGCCTTAGAATGTCCTTATGGAAATTATCACCTAGAAGAAGATGCATGTTACATTGAAGTATTGGATAAAAATACTAAAGAAAAAATAACTCAAGGAACTGGTTTAGTGGTAGGAACAAATTTACTTAACACCGCTACTCCTATTATAAGATACCATCAGGGAGATATAGTAACTATCAGTAATGTAAATAATTGCAAATGTGGTAATCACGGCAGAATTATAAAAGAAATTAATGGGAGAGTAATGGATTGTATTACATCTGATAACAAGCAAATCCCAGCAAGTTCTTTCATGGATTTAGCTTATAATTGGTTTTTAACATACAATATACCTATCCATGGACTAAAATATCAAATAGTTCAAACATCTAGAAATAACATTGTTATAAACCTAGAAAAGGGGCTATATAATCTTTCTAAAGAAAATTTAGAGAAGATTAAAAACTCTTTATATACGTTAATAAGCAAAAATATAAATATTGAAATAAAGTTTACTAATGATTTTATAATGAAGTCAAACAAATTTAAGCCTGTTATAAATTTAATTGGAGAATAGAATGAATAAGGGAAAATATCAATTAGCATTAAATATAGTTGAAGACAAAATTAAAGAACTAAGAACAAGGGTTCCATCAAAAAAATTTAATAAAAACAAACTAGCAGAAGTAGAAATAAATAAATTTTACTTTTCTGGAAAAACTGTCGATAGAATAATGATAGTTTTAAGGGCTAATGGTTGCGAACATTATAAGAAAAATGGCGGTTGTGCTATGTGCTCTCATTTTAATGGAACAATGCCTAACGATAAAATTTTAGATGACAATTATATTAATCAATGGAATTCTGTTTTGACAGGTTCTTGTTTAGAAAAACCTATAAAAAATTTTAGTTTAAATAATTTTCCAGTAGTTTGCATTTATAACTTGGGCAGTTTATTAAATCTAAATGAAATTTCACTTAATGCTATTGAATACATTTTTACGAGCCTCAATAATTTTACAAATATACAAAAAGTAATTATAGAATCAAGAGCAGAATATGTTGATGAAAATATTTTAAAAGCCATAAAATCTTATTACAATGGATTGATAGAAGTAGGAATTGGAGTGGAATCTACGAATAAAAGCATCAGACAATTATGTCATCATAAAGGTTTAGAAAGTTTATCAACAATAAAAAAGGCAATTAAAAACCTTCATAATCATGGTTATAAGGCATTAGCCTATGTAAACTTTAAGCCTTGTTTTCTTACAGAAAAAGAAGCAATTGATGATGCCATTAAAACATCAGTCGATTGTTTTAATTTTGGTTTTGACTCAGTATCAATTGAACCAACATCTTTGCAAGAATATTCTTTGACAAATCATTTGTATAACCTTGGTTATTATAGAGTTCCATGGTTATGGAGTTTACAAGAAATAGTTAAAGGGATTTATAACAAAATTGATAACAAAGAAAAATTTTTAGATATTCGTATTGGCGGTTATTTTGATGAAGAGGTGTTGAGTGGTAGTCAAGGAGAAGGCTTCACAAGTAAAAATGAAATTTTTCCACATGAAACTTCTTCAAACTGCCCAAAATGTTCTAGAACTTTTATAGATTGCATAAAAAAATTCAATATGACATATGATTTAAATGATTTATTAGATATAAAAAAATGTAATGATTGTTATTTAACATGGACTGAAGTATGTAAAATTAAAGATTCAAGGCCTTTATATCAAAGAATTTTAGATATACTCGGAAATGAAAAAAACATTGACAATAATATAAAAATGAAGTAAAATTATGATATGAAAAAGAAATTAGGACAAATTTTATGTGATTTAATCAATATCCCTTCCTATAATGAAATAAGTCGCGAACATGATATAATATCCTATCTAAAAGGTAGTTTTGCACCTTATAGCGAAGAAATAGTAACTATCACAACCGAAAACAATAATTGTCATTTGTTAATAGGGTTAAATACAAAATTAAAAGATGTAAAAGATTGTATAGTGCTATCTGGACATATTGATACAGTTAAGCCAACAAATGAGCATAGACCATTAGCATTGATATGCAATGGCAATATAAATGGACTTGGATCTTCAGATATGAAATCTTTTATCGCTAGTTTGATTTATAGCGCATCTATTTTAAAAAAATCTAAAAATCCTATAGTAATTTCTATTACTAGTGATGAAGAATATGATATGTATGGCATTTGTGGTATTACAAAAGAGATGAAAAGCAGAAATATTAATCCCAGTTTAATAATTATAGGTGAGCCAACCAATAGTAAATTTTCATTATCTAATAATGGAAATGCAATTTTCATAGACGTAATGCACGGAAAGGCATGTCATACTAGCACTCCAGAATTAGGAATAAATGCAATAAATTTATCTATGAGAATGGTCGATGAAATTGAAAAAATTTATGAAAAATTTAAAAATGATTGTTCCATAAGTGTCACAAATATAAATGGTGGAACTGCCCCAAATATCGTGCCTGATTCATGTGAAATAAGGTTTAGCGTTAGAACAAATAGTAAAGCAGTATTCGAAGAAATAAAAAATGAATTAAAAAATAAACATAATCAAATTAGTAAAAACGATCCTCATTCTTCTTTAGTTAATCTATTTACTATTCCAGCATTTGAATATAGAGAATCTAAATATATAGATATTATTGCTAAAAAAAATGCTATAGATTTTTGTAGGGCGAAATTTACTACTGAAGCGGGAGATTTTCAATTGGCTTATCCTAACTCATCGATTATAATTTTTGGACCAGGCAATCCTAATTGTATTCATAAACCTGGAGAAAATATAAACATCAACCAACTACATATGTATTCTCAAAAATTAAATTCGGTTGTGAGAGATTATAATAATTTAAGAAGGGAAAATAATTATGAAAATGAAATATTATTTTAACCTAAAAATTAAGAGTTTAAATAAAACAAATATAATTGCATTTTTAATGAGTGATTTTGTTTTATTCTTAGAAAAATTTAATTTAAATGATATTACAATAATGACTACTCAAGTACGGCTCTTAGACAAAACACTAGGAGAAATTAATTTTCAAATAGAAATTATGCAACAACAAAATTATGATTCAATTATTAAAAAAATAACTTTATTTTTGGACAATATAAAAAACGAATATAATATTAATTATGAGTTAATAGAATGTAAGGAGATATAACATGAATGTAAGATTAGGAACTAAAGATGATTTGTCGCAACTTAAATTAATTTTTGATAAAATCATTAAAAATATGGAGGATAATAATATTAACATTTGGAATGAATATTATCCTTTTGACGAATTCGAATCCGATATAAAAAATGAAGGACTATTTGTTATTGAAGATAATGGCACAATAGTTGCAAGTTTTAGTTTGTTTAATTCAATGCAGGGTGCAGGAAATTTTTCTTGGACTTCTAATACTGCAAAAGTCTTATATTTGGGTAGAGTAGGTGTTAATGTCTCTTACTTAAGACAAGGAATAGGAAGCTTAGTAGTAAAATATGCAAAGGATATAGCAATAAAAAGAGGTGCAAAATATTTAAGATTAAGTGTTGTCGATATTAACTTACCAGCTATAAATTTATATTTAAAAAATGGTTTTAAAAAAGTGGAAGGCGTTTACAAAGAATATTCAGAATGCAGTCAACAAGTTTTAACAGAGTTGGGTTTTGAATTAAAAATTTAATAACTTTTAAAAGTGTAAACTGATAAATCTATTTATACTGGAAAATATTAAATTCAAAACAATAAATAAAGAAAGTTTTTTGTTGTATTCCTTGAAGTAAGTTTTTGCTTGCTTCTTTTTTTGTTGTGTAAAAATTTTTAAAATATTTTAAGAAAATTGCAAAAAAATGACCCCACGAATTGAACTTTTATGTCCTTATATAAGTAGAGGGATATTTCATTTTTTCGTCATAGAAGTAGCAAAAATAAAAATTTTTTACACTTTTTTTTGCAAAAATGGGCAAAAATACCCTTACGATTTTAACTTTTATGGGGTTATATAAGTAGAGGGGTAAAAAAATTTTTAAAGAAAATCACTCAAAATAGGTTAAGAAAATGCGTTGGTTATATAAGTAGAGGGACTAATATCTTTGCAGTAGCAGAGATATTTTTTCTTAACAAATTTTTTCGCAGGTTCAAATGGTGAGCCAGCGAGAATGTTAAAGTGTAAAAAAGTTAAAAAACTTTTTCCGCTTGACCAAATGGTAGTCAAGCGACTATGCAATAATGTTGTTGAAAAAATAAAAAAAGTTTTTCCGCAGGGACAAATGCTGTCCCCGCGACAATGTTAAAGTAAATAAAAAATATTTCCCGCTGCACACAATGTATGTGCAGCGACAATGCTAAAATCGTTGTGAAAACTATTCCCGCATTATCAAATGTTGATAATGCGACAATAGTAAAATCATTTAAAAGGAGGTGTGAAATGTAAAATTAAATTTAAACTCAAAATCTAAAACTAAAAAGGAGGAAGTATGAAGTCAGACAAGATTAAGTGCGAGAATATGCTCAGAATCCACGATTTGAAGCTCTTAGATAAATTACAAGAGATTTATCAAAAAAGCCGATATAGGTCAATTAACGAGTTTCTGAATGCGTGTTTAAAGCAGTTTGCAGAAAGAGAAAGCAAAGAAGATGAGATTTTGGAAGGGATAGAAGAAATCAAAGATGCTGTTAATGCAATCTATGAGAGAGTGAAAAAATGACAGATAACATTGTTTTTATTTGTAAGTATTACAAGCCAAGTGATAAATACAACGCAAAGCAGGAAGATAAAATTCGCAAGCGTGAATTTTTAAGTTGCAATGGCAGTTATAACTATGTCAGTTATGTTGACACAGGAAGTGTGACAAGCGTGCCGAAAGACTATACCGCATATGTTGGCAACAGCGAAAAGTCTTGTGGTGTGTTTAGTGCAAAAGGTCTTTTAAGTGATGATGAGAAACGAGGGTTAAGAGAAATGTTAAGGAACACTCAAAGTTGTATATGGGATTGTGTTATTTCTTTTCGTGAAGAGTTTGGAGATGAATATTGCAGAGATTATGAACAAGCCTATAATTTCTTGAAGAAGGAACTACCAAAATTCTTTACTCGTGCAGGACTTGATAAAGACAACATTGTTTGGTATGCAGGACTTCACGAGAACACCGAAAACAAGCATATCCACATATCATTTTTTGAGAAAGAACCACAGTTTATGAAAAACAATAAAACTCTCTCCTACCACTCTGGAAAGATACCAAAAGATGTTTTAATCACAAGCAAACTAATCTTTGAAAAGGCACTCACAAACAAGACTGCCGAAATTGTCAAACTGCGAAAAGATTTAAAAGAAGAGTTTAATGGAAGCGCTAATATTTTTGAAATGACACGGTCGCTTAAAAGAAAGTTTTTGAAGTTATATTCACAAATACCAAAGACAGGAAGAGTTAGTTATGACAGCGAAAATATGGAGTTTCTTAAAAACGAAGTTGATAAACTGACCGAAAGTATTATCTATTCAAACAAAGAAATGAAATTGAAATATCTTGACTACAAAACTCAAATTTTAAATCTTAAAATTTGGCAAAACAAAAACTACAAACACATCCCTGACAAGTATAACCCAGAGATTTATCAAAAAGATTTACTGCGAAGGCTTGGCAATAAAACAATTCAAACTGCGCTCGAAATTGGCAAGATTAAAGACAAGTTAGATAGCATAACAACACACACAAAGCGAGTTAGATTTTTTAAGAAACGACAGCGAAAAAGACAACTTGAATATTTGTTTTCTTGTTTAGATTACTACAAGCAACAAGAGCAATATGAGATGATAGAATTTCAAAGATTTCTTGAAAAACTTGAAGCTTATAGAGAAAGAAATGAATATGAAATGTAGTATTTGCTATGACGAACTTATATCTAAAAGGGCTCCCGAAAATACATGCTTGCAAGAATTTTTGGGAAGAGGAAAAGCAAATCGTTGGAATGAGAAAATACAAAGAATTTTGTGTTTTCGAATGAGTCAGATTTTGCTTTGACGACATACAGGATAAGCGGAAGAAACGCTTTTTGTCAAAAATGTTAAGAAAATACTTATTCCACAAGCATTTTCTTATGATACACTTTTTGACTCGTTTTCTTCCTTTGTGTAAGCAAATGGGATACCCATTTCTTGTGTTGAAGTGAAACCTTTTTGAAAACTAAATAATAAGCATAGTCGCCCAAAAGTCTTTCGCTCGATGCGTAAAAGAACTATGGCAAAAGAATATAGAAAGTAGTTTAAATAAATTAAATTTTATAAGGAAGGTATACTATGCAAAATTTAAACGAAATCAAAAACACCTTTGATTTAAACCAAACTAGAAAATTTTTAAAAGCAATCAAAGGGAATAAATTTGAATGCTATTTTAAATTGATAATGGCATATCAAATTTCAAGAATGGAACTTGTAAATATAGAATGGAAAGACATAGATTTTGAAAACAGCACAATTACAATTTATCCAATTTCTCAAAAGAGGAATAGTCGTGCTTATTATAGTTGGGAATTCAAAAAGAAAGAAAATCTTGGTCGAACTTTTCCACTTCTTCCAAACCTTAAAAATTTACTTTTAGATTTAAGAGAACAACAAGAACTTAACAAATTTATTAACAAAAATTATGACCAAACAAACGAAAATTTTATTTGCCTTAAAGATGACGGAACAAGACTTAATATAAACACTTTAAGTCGCAATTTGAGATATATTGCAAGAGATAATGATTTGCCACAAATTCTTCTTTCTGACCTTTCAAATTGTCTTGATAGTTATGTTTGTCAATATGCCGACAGTTATGATTTCTATCGTGCTTGGACAAGATTTGATTGCAAGTTTAAAAAGAACCTAAATTTATATAAAAATTTTAGTTTAAGCAAAAACAAAAAGTTTTTGAAAGCATTAAACAATCTTCTTGAAAACGCCACTTTAAGTCGCAAGTCGGACTTTGAGATGTGAGGTGCAAAGTGGGAATTAAAGAGTTAAATGAGATTATGTTTAAGGATTTTCCAGATTGTGTTGGTGTTCAAGAACTTGGAAAAATGCTTGGAATTAAGAGAACAAAAACTTACGAACTTTTAAAAAGTGGAACAATCAAATCAATTAAAATCGGCAAAGACTACAAAATTTCAAAATACAATGTGATTGCATACTTGACTGGAGGTGAGCAAATATGAAAGGCAGTTTAAAGATTAAACGCGGAATTTATTACGCAGTTATCAACTACAAAGATGAATTTGGTAAATATAAGCAAAAATGGATTTCAACAGGACTTAAAGAACGTGGCAACAAAAAGGAAGCACAAAAGTTTTTGGAAGAACAATTAAAAATCTTCAATAATCCAAATTTTGAAAAACAGGCAGAACCAAAAATTGAAAATGATATTATCTTTGTGGATTATATTAAGCAATTTATTGACAAAAAGAAAAATGAATTGTCGCCCGCTGTTTATAAAACCTACATCAACTGTTGGAAGGTTGTCAGCGAGTTTTTTGGAAATAAACTAAAACTTAAAGATGTCACATACAAGCACATTGAAAAGTTTTATGAATATTTAAAGAACGAGCGAGGAAATAAAAATATAACGGTTAAGCATTATAGCATCATTATGTCGCCTGCATTAAGACAAGCATATAGAGATGATTTAATCGCCAAAAATCCTTACGAGTTTATTTCTAAAATTAAACGAGAAAAGCAAACAAGGAACTACTACAATCAAGAAGAATTAGAAAAGTTGTTTAAATACACTGACAATTCGCCGATTGGGCTGGTTGTGAGAGTTGCTTCCTATTATGGTTTTAGACGAAGTGAACTTTTGGGCTTAAAGTGGGACGCAATAGATTTTAACAATAAAACTATCACAATTCAACATAAGGTTTTGTGTGTTGATAAAGTTGTCTATTGTTCCGACACGCTAAAGACAACTGCAAGTCATCGAACTTTGCCGCTTTTCCCAGAGATAGAGAAACTTTTGCTTTGTCAAAAAGAGCAAATAGAGCACAACAAACTTATCTATGGCAAATGCTACAACACCAAATATCTTGACTATGTATTTGTGAATGAAATTGGAGATTTGCTTCTTCCTGACTATGTATCTCACAAGTTTAGTGAAATTTTGAAGAAGAATAAACTCAAACACATTCGCTTTCACGATTTAAGGCATAGTTGTGCAAGTTTGCTTGTTGCAAATGGTGTGCCAATGAAAAACATACAAGAATGGCTTGGACACGCAAATTTCAACACAACTGCCGATGTTTATAGTCATCTTGACTTTTCTTCAAAATTGCAATCTGCAAGTGTTATAAGCAGTGCTTTAAAAGAAGATAAAGAAGAAAATAGCGAGTATGAACGTCTTGATGATGAGATTGAAGAACTTGAAAGAAAACTGGAAGAAAAGCGAAGATTAAAGAAAAAACAAGAGGCAGAAATGTAAAAATTTAGGGTAGGAAGAAAATTCCTACCCTTATTTTTTATAAAACGATACAATAAAACACATTGTGGAATGATACAACACAAAACATAATTTGCATAAATTTTGGAAAAATTCGTAGACAATTCGTAGACATCGCCCATTTTTGGCACTTTTTTGGTGAAAATTGTATTATTAAGATTTTTCTTATTTTTGTGGTTAAAAATGAATTTATTATAAAAATTATTTTTATAATTTTGTGGTTATAACAAAAAAACTAGCGACAATCAAAATCGCTAGAAATCCCTAAAATAAAGGGTTTTAGTGGTGCGCCATGGGCGATTCGAACGCTCGACCTTCTGTTCCGTAGACAGACGCTCTATCCAGCTGAGCTAATGGCGCATATTAAGTTTTTTATTTCTTTTTTATGGGAGAAATCGAACCCAAGACCATCTCTTCCGTAGACAGACGCTCTATCCAGCTGAGCTAATGGCGCATATTAAGTTTGGAAATTAGATGAAGTAAATTGTTGTGGCAAGGTTTTTAAGAGCGTGGACGCTCTAAGACAAGGAGAAAGTGAACAACTGCTTGCAAGGTTGTGAGTATTCGACGCAGTCGCAACAAATTGAAAATTTGTTATCCAACCGAATTTTTGGCGCAGATAACTTTCACTTGCACGATTTGTATTATAGCATAAAGATTTTTAAATTGCAATAAAATTTTAGAGATAATTTTTGCAATTATATGAGTTTAGTTATAAAGTTGTTTTAATTTGAATATAACATTAACAAAGAGAATTTGGCTGGCGAAAAATTCTAGCCTATTTTATTCAATATAGTTTTTATGAGTGTTTAAAACCTTGGTAATGGTTTTATCCGCCGTTTTAGCAGAAATTTCACGATAGCCAAATTCATTTATTGGTTGTTTTTTTAAGATGACCACTTCAAATTTTTGTTTCAAACTTTTCATATCACTTATGAAGTTTTTATAGTCAAAAATTAGACTTATTAAAAACGCGACTGGAGTTATTAAGATATATGCTGGGAAGATCAGCCAAAACCATGGCCAAAATTTTGCCTGCCCTGCATATTCGCCAACTGGAACATATTTAAAAAAGGCGGGGCAAAATATAGCCAGAAAATCTCCTATTGCGCCACTTGGACCCCAAATCATCGAGGTGTTTTTATAGTTGATATCGAAAAAGTTGTCATTTCTAAGTGGAATGAAGCCAAGTTCGCTTTGAAGAACTTGATTTGCAATGATAAAAAGCATAATTCCAAGAAGATAGGTTGGAACATAAAGGACGCGACGCCAACTTAATTTGTGTAGTTTAAAAACTACCATTAAAAGTGGCACAGCCCAAAGCATAGTATGATGGAAAAAGAACCTTAAAATGTCTAACCATTCAGCCGCTTGATTAACTTTTTCCATAGGCTCCATTGGGTAGAGTATGGAGATAAGTCCGCTAAGCACACCGATGTAGAACATATAATCTTTTGCTCTATCGTTTTTAATAAGAAAAAAGAAAGGGAAAAGAGCGATGTTTGCACCGCAGATATTGATGAAAAATATATCTCTATAAAGCCTGTCTGCATCCAAGGAGTAAGGCGGAATAAAACACTTTAAAAAGTGAAGAATAAGCCCAAACAAAAGAATGGAAAAAAGCACAATTTTTTGTGTTTTTGCTGACCTTTTGCGTAAAAGAAAGTATAGCCCAACCACTGCGCCTATGCATATGAAAAGCATTAAAAAATACCAACCATTAAACATTTGTATATTCATAATAATTTCCTTTTTAATTAATATATCATAGTTATTTGAAATAACAAGAAGGGTGGTCAATTTGTGCAAAGCAACAGATTACAGTTGGAACAGTGTGCTATACATTCTTCTTCCTCGCCCATGGTGTGCCATTTCTTGTTGGTGTGTAATTATCAGCACGATCTTTAACAAAACCTTTTTATATAATGTCACAAGTTATACAGCACTTTTGTGTGCATTAGTATTTTTTGCTTATCCTTCTGTTGGTTTTAACAATCAATACATACTTTTTGAAAATTTATACTCAATTGCCACACATTCACTTCTACTTATCACATCAATTTCGTTTATCACACTTAAATTTACGAAATTTGAATATAAATCAATATGGAAAGAAGCAATATGTTTGGCAGTAATATTTGGCTATGCTCTTCTTGAAATCTATGCGCTGAAAATCGAAAGCGATCCACTTTACTTTATGCCAGGCAATGATGTTATGGATATTTTTGGCATTTCATATGGTGCGTATCTTGCAATTTACATCATCTTCATGCTGGTTTACATCAACGCTTTCTATCTTATAGGCGACCGCAAAAATGTTTTCAAACGAAGAGTTAAGAATGTTAATAAAAATTAAAAATAATGATTTTAAGATTTACATTGAATGATAAAACAAAAATAGGTGGGAGTAAATACAACTCTTTTATTAGATAATAACACTATACAAGCATCCACAACTTTTCTTTCTTATTTCTTCTTTCTTATTTCAAAAATATTCTGCCTTTAAAAGAAAAGTGAAAAACGAAAAAATAAAAAAGAAGAGTACAAACAAAAATAATCCTCGCCTATCGGTTCGGATTATTTTTGTCTGGTGCTCCCAGAAGGATTCGAACCCTCGATAATCGATCCGAAGTCGATTGTGATATCCATTTCACCATGAGAGCAGAAGCATATTGAAAAT
>ERZ1643247.2148-NODE-2148-length-16199-cov-7.224727_pt1 | contig 16199 bp, 14 predicted proteins | sample MGYA00579264_ERZ1643247 | MGnify/ENA primary metagenome ERZ1643247 (study PRJEB29033, sample SAMEA4952262) | chicken gut metagenome | biome: Broiler Chicken; feature: Gastrointestinal Tract; material: Caecum | place: Ireland | collected 2018 | study: Broiler... | reverse complement strand
GAAAGCGTCAGCTTTTTTGCCGCCGATTACTCCGCTTCGCTCCGCTCAGGATGACAGTGAGTAGCCGCTACGCTCAGGATGACAGAGGGGTGAACGCACGCGATTTCTGATAAACGCTTGCAAAAGCAAAAATCACACTTTTTGCTTTTGCTCTTTGCGCTTTATGGAAAGCGTTACGGAAGAGGGTGAATTTTTGCCCATTCTATAATACGAAGCCCTGAAAAAGGGCAAAAAGAGGGGGAAACCAACATCCCGTAAGGGTGTCGGTTTCCCCCTTAACTCACGGCATAGCGGCGGCTGCGCCGCCGTCAACTTCGCCGATTTTGCATAAATGTCTGCAAGCAGCCGCTTCGCAAAATCGGCTTTGTTAGCCGCAGCGCCGTTGCGCGAGATTTGCGTGAACCTTTTATAAGAATCCCCTGCGCGTCCGAAAACCACGCTTTTCGGAAAGCGCACCCAATTTGCCGCATACTTACGACTGAATGGGGAAAGGTGAATACGTCGCACTCAAATAATTTTTTGCAAAAGGCAAAACCACGCTTTTGCCTTTTGCACCCTGCACCGCCGCGGGCGGTGTGATGGAAGAGGGTGAATTTGCGGCATTTATTAATATGTGTGCCAAAACAGATGCCGCAAAGAGGGAGAAACCGCCGCCCCGACCTTTGGGAGGGCGGCGGTTTCTCCTTCAAATCACGGAATTTCGCAGGCAGCAGCCTGCCGAGAAATTCGTGAACCCCTTCTCACATCACCGCTTTCCCTTCCCGGAACGAGGCGATGATCTCCTCCGCCCCCTTATTGCGAAAGCTCGCCGCCAGGTCTTCGGGCGCGGCGAGCTTTCCCGCATAGTCCGCATAATAGCGGCGCAGCCCCGCAAAAAAGCGGCGCTCGCCCAGCCCCTCGCGCAGGGTATCGAACAGCAGTTCCCCCTTGGCGTAGGAGAGCGCAACGTATTCGTATTCGCCGAAGTCGGTAAGCGCCCTGTCCAGCGTGGTATCCGCTTCGCCGAACACCTGCATGCGCACCGAATAGTAGGCGTTGTACATGCCCTTCGCCGTGCGCAGCAGCCCTTCGCGCGTGAACCCGTACGCGCCGCCCGCTTCAAAGTACAGGAGCGCGGAATACTCCGCCAGCCCCTCGTCCTGCCAGGCGTGCATGGTCTGGTCGCTGCCGACGGCGGCATACCACCATTGGTGCGCCGTTTCGTGCACGAGCGTGTACGCCGCGTCCTCCTCCGCGAGCGCGTCCGAAACGTACACGAGCGCGGGGTACTCCATGCCGCCGTAGCAAAAGCCCGTCTGCACCACCGAATAGGTTTCGTACGCATATTCGCCGAACGTATCTGAAAACCAGAGCAGGCAGTCGCGCGCAAGGTCCGCGCTCCGCTGCGGCGCGGCGTCGTCATAGTAGTAATACAGGACGGTCGTCTCCCCCGCCGTGCGCTGTTCGACGGAAAATTCTTCGCTCAATACAACGGCGAAGTCGCGCGCGTTTTGCAGCGCCATTTCGTACCGCCTGCGCCCGCCGCTCTCCTCCGCCGCCGCGACCGTCCCCGACGACGCCGCCGTATACGAGGCGGGCACGGTCAGGGAAACGGCGTAGTCGGCGCAGGCGCTGTAAAAGGGGTCGCCGTTCGAGGCGTACACGCATTCGCGGTAGCCGCTCCCCGCCTCCCACACGCACAGCACGGGATAAAAATTGCCGAGGTTGGCGGTATGCTCCGTCACGCCCGTGCGGTGATCGACGTTCGCGAGCGTGAGCGTATACGCCACCGAAATTTCGCACCGCCCGCCCGCGGGTACGGGCGAGGCGAGCCGCACGCGCAGCACGTTCTCGTCCGCGCCGCACACCTCCCATTCCGCGCAGGGCGAAACGGAGGAAATGCGCATCTCCCCGTAGCTTTCCCCCGCGTAATAAGCGGACGCCGCAAAATTTTTGGACACGGGCGCATACGCCGCCCCTTCGCGGTAGGCGTTGCCGCAGAGGTTGAACCGAAGTTCCTCCTGTTCCGCGCCCGTATCGTTGCAATAGCCGAAAGTCATCTCCGCCGTGAGCGTACCGTCCTCGTACGCCGCGTCGATCGTATAGGTGCTGCGCTCCCCCTCCCCCGCGCACCCCGCAAACAGGGCGAGCGCGAGCGGGCAGACGAGCGCCGCGCAGACAAAAAAGAGAAGCAGACGTTTCATAGAAAAGATCTCCTTCCCCTATCATATGCACAGCCCTCCCGCGCAATGCGCGGGAGGGCTGTGTTCGGCTTTCGCTTCCCCTATGCCTGTGCGGCGTAGCTGTCCACCGCGTCCGTTATCGTCTGCGGGAATTCGATCGGCTGCGTTTCTCCGATATCCGCAATGATCAGCGTCAGAGCGTCCACCCCGGAACCGGAAAAGGCGGGGACGGAAAGCCCCGTCGCCGTAATGAAGTACGACCCGTCCTCCCGGAACTCGATCTCGATGTTATCGCAGTAATTGTACCACGCTTTCCCCGCATCGGTCAGCGTCAGCACATTTTCCGTTCCATCTTTCAGCGTGAAATATTCCCGACGGAAAGAGGAGAACGAGAACGTGATCAAAACATCGGCCACGCTCTGCGCCGAACCGACCGTAACGGAAGGCACGGCGCCGTACATGCTCACGCTGTAAAATTGCTCGCCGCGGCGCACGGCGGCAAATGTGATGCCCTGTCCGCCTTCCGTCCCCGCCGTAAGCTGTTGCAGCTGTTCCCCTTCGTGCAGGTGCGCGTCAAACGAAACGGCCTGCTGTCCTGCTGCCGTAAGAACGCCGTCGAAGAGCGCCGAATCTTCCCCCAGCGCCCATTCCATCTGCGCGTACAGCAGGTCTGCCTGCGTGAAAGAGGCGAACGCCTCCCCTGCGGCGGCAAGCTCGGGCACGTCGCTGTTGGTGCCGAGCCCGCGGAAGGAAAAGGTCACGGAAACGGGGAGCGCCGCCCCGCTCTCCGCCTCGTCCGTCTGTCCGGAAGAGGAGCCCGTCCATTCTTCTTCCCCGACGGGAGCTGCGCGTTCGCTGTCCGTTCCTTCTCCCGATGCGGAAGACGCTGCCAGGGAAAACGCGATCGTCGTTCCCTCATCGGAAAAGGTGACTGTCCCCTCCGATATCCCGTAGGCGGGCAGTTCGAACACGATCCCGCTTTCCTCCGCCTGTGCTGCCTCCTGAAACGCCGCCCAGAACCCGCTCAGATTGAGCAGGTTTTCCGTGACGATGGTCATGCACGCTTTCAGGGTACGCCACGCGGGGCGGTACTCGACGGACGCCTGCCCGTACGCAGGATCCCACGGTTCATTTCCCCCGCCCGATTCCGCAAGGGCGAACGAATACAAATAGTCGCCGTCTCTCTTCCAATATTCCCTTTGGTCGTCGCCTATCCCTATATGCAGCTCCATGTAGCCGTTCACGCCGTCGTTGCAGAATTGCAGCCAGACCTCCTCCTCTTCATAAAGCGGCTCGCCCGTTTCAGGGTCCAGAACGGGCTTGTATGTACCGGTCAGCGGATCGTACTCCTCTTTTTCCGTCTTCCCTTTCGCATTGAATGCAAAAACAAACTTGTCCGTGTCCTCGTCCACCGTATCGATGAACCTTTGCAGCCGCTCCGCCTGCGACGGCTCTTCGGCGGCAGGATCGCATGCGGCAAACGCCAAAAGCCCGCAAAACAAAACCGCCGCACCGCAAAGCGCCGCCAGCGTCACCCAAAACTTCCTCATCTCTCTCCCTCCTTGTATCGGTTTCGATATTTCAATTTTACCATATACATTGTCGAAAAGCAATATTTTTATGAAAAATTAAGAAAAATTGTCTGAAAATGATGATTCGGGCAGGTCAAACGCGCATCCTGCCGCCGCAAAAGGGAAAAAAGCGCCTGCTTTTTTGAAAAAGCAGGCACAAAACGTACGGGCAGCGAGACGCCTTCCGCAATAAAAAAACGCCGCCCCGCTTTCCGTTCGGAAAGCGGGGCGGCGCAGCAGCCTTTTATTTATGCGTCCGGCCGCCGCCGATCGCCTGCAAAAAAGCGATAGCCGTTGCTTTATGCGTCCAGCCGCCGCCGGATCGCCTGCAAAAATTCGCGGGAGTTCAGCTTTTTCGGCGTTACGCCCTCTGCCTTGAACAGCGAAACGAGGTCGCCCGTCATCTCCCCTTCCTCGATGGTGCGCACCGTCGCCGCCTCGAGCTTTTTCGCAAACGCGACAAGTTCGGGGATGCCGTCCAGCTCGCCCCGCTTTGCGAGCGCGCCCGTCCAGGCGAAGATGGTCGCCACCGAATTGGTGGAGGTCTCCTCCCCCTTGAGGTGCTTGTAGTAATGGCGGGTGACGGTGCCGTGCGCCGCCTCGAACTCGTAATTCCCTTCGGGGGAGACGAGCACGGACGTCATCATGCCGAGCGAGCCGTAGGCGGTGGCGACCATGTCGCTCATCACGTCGCCGTCGTAGTTTTTGCACGCCCAGACCATGCCGCCCTCGCTGCGGATGACCCGCGCGACCGCGTCGTCGATGAGGGTGTACATGTATTCGATGCCCGCCTCTTCGAACTTCTGCTTGTATTCCGTCTCGTAAATTTCGGCAAAGATGTCCTTGAAACGGTGGTCGTACGTCTTGGAAATGGTGTCTTTGGTCGCGAACCACAGCGGCATTTTCGCGCCGAGCGCATAGTTGAAGCAGGAGCGCGCAAAACTCTGAATGGACGTATCGAGGTTGTGCACCGACTGCACGATGCCGCCGCCGCTGCTAAAATCCTGAATGAGGATCTTCTCTTTCACGCCGTCCGCGTTTTCGACGACGAGGTACGCCTTATCGCCCTTTTCGGTGCGCGTCTCCACGCCCGCGTACACGTCACCGTAGGCGTGACGGGCGAGCGCGATGGGCTTTTTCCACCCCGGCACATAGGGCGTGATGCCCTTGGCGAGGATGGGCGCGCGGAACACCGTGCCGTCTAAGATGCGGCGGATGGTGCCGTTCGGGCTCTTCCACATCTTTTTGAGCTTGTATTCCTCCACGCGCTGGGCGTTGGGGGTGATGGTCGCGCACTTGACGCCGACCCCGTGTTTTTTGTTCGCCTCGGCGGCTTCCACGGTGACGGCGTCGTCCGTCTTATCGCGGTTGACGAGCCCCAGGTCGTAGTATTCCGTTTTCAGATCGATGTACGGAAGGAGCAGCTCCTCCTTGATCCACTGCCAGAGGACGCGCGTCATTTCATCGCCGTCCATCTCGACGAGCGGCGTTTTCATTTGGATTTTTGCCATGTTCCCACCTCGGGTGCGTTTTCTTTTTATTGTAGCAGGTTTTATGCAAAAAGGCAAATCTTTGCCGCCAAAAGCAAGCAAAAGCCGCCCAGTACTTCCCCTTGTAACGCCTCGCTACATCAAAAATTTTATTCACTATTCTTCATATAATGCTTGAATAGCTATTTTACTTGCTCTATAATCATTTCGACCATCTATTTTAAATTTCATTTTTAATTCTAACTGAACTTTCCTTATGATCTCTTCTTTTTCAACTTTTGTCTTTGTCTGCAAATATTGTTCTTTGTAATTTAATATACATGTATTTATTTCCTTATTTCTCTTTTCTTCTGCTTTGCTTAATTCCGTACTGTAGTCTTTGTATAATTTATCAATTTCAGCTAAACCCAAGTCAAATTCATTTTCAGAAATATCTAACCCGCTTTCTTCATGAAACATTACATTAATATCTATTCCATATAAAATAGTGACCACATAAGACTTTCCCTCTAGAATCTTATTTAGGATTTCAGTCTTATGCTCTCTCACATATTCACAAAATGGATTATAATGGAGTAGCTGAGTATATTCTGGATTTTTAGCCTCTAAATATGTATCAGTCAATAATTTTAAAGCTATAAAACTTGCCGAATTTTCATCAACCTGAGTTTCTGTATACCCAACAATTTTAACTAATTCAAAAAAATCCTCTATTTTCTCTATCTCAAACATATTTTGAGAAGGCATTGTTCTCAATTTGTAAAACCTGATATTTGGATATTTTTGTTTAAGTTTTTCGATATTCATAATTGATCCTTTTTAATTAAGAATTATTCTAATTTTAACATTTTATAAATAATATGTCAAATTATCCACCATGCCTTTTAAAATAACCTCGCGCGCTTTTCAGCGCGCGGGCGGGGGACAGGCAAAGTATAAATCGGTTTTTGCGGCGCCGCTACTTTTACGGACGCAAGGGCGTTCACCGCCGCTTTGCGCCCGCGCCTTCGAGGGCGGTCAGGATGCCGCTGTTTTTCAAAAGGCGTTTGGAGTTGCGGCGCTGTGCGTCCTGTATGCCCTGTTCGAGCACGGCGGCAAGCACCTGCGGGAAGTCGCGCAGGCGGTCGCAGAAAAAGTACCAGCCGAGCGAACCGGGCACGGTGTTCATTTCGTTGAAGTACACCTCGCCCCCGCTCAGAAGGAAGTCCGCCCGCACAATGCCGCGCAGAGCGGCTCGGCGGTACAAAAGTTTCGTGTACGCGCGCACCTTTTCCGATATCTCCTGCGGCAGGTCGGCGGGGAAGTCGCCATGCTCCTCCTTGCCGCCTTCAAAGTACTTGTCTTTAAACGTGAGGAAGGCGTTGCGTGTTTTCGGCTCCTCGCAGGGGGATACGACGATCTCCCCGCCCGCCCTGTAAGCGGCGCAGTTTATCTCGCGCCGATCGGGCAGGTACTGCTCGGCAATGGCGGCGGTATCGTACGCGAAGGCGCATTCGAGGGCGAGCGCCAGCTCCGCGCGGGTGTGCGCGACGGTGACGCCGATGCTCGAACCGAGCCTGTTCGGCTTGACAATGACGGGGTATCCCAGCCGTTCGGCGCACTTTAAGGCGAACGCGCCCCGCTTTTTGTACTCCGCCTCGCCGAGGCGGAAGTACGGCGCCGTTCTGATGCCGAGCGCCTTGGCAAAGAGTTTGGTGAGCGCCTTATCCATGAACAGCGCCGAACCCGCCAGATCGGGCGAGGCGTTCGGGATGCCGTTCAGGTCGAGCAGCCCGCTGACGGCGCCGTCCTCCCCGCCCATGCCGTGGCAGCAGTTGAGCGCGCAGGCGGGGCGGCACAGCGTGCGCAGCCTGCGCCCGTGCAGGGCACAGAGCGCGCCGTCCGCAAACACGGCGGGGCGGAACTTTTTTGCGGGGTCCGCCCCGCGGAAGGCGGCGGGCGAAAACAGCTCTTCGCCCGTGAACATGGCACCGTTTTGCGCTATGTACACGGGGAAGACCTCGTACCTGCCGCGCAGGATATTCGCCGCCATCGTCCCCGTGATGACGGACACCTCGTTTTCGCACGACTTTCCCCCGAACAGAACGACTACGCTTTCCGGCATAAAAAAAACACCTCGAAGAAAAATTTTTCTTCTTTGGTGCCTTACCGCAATTCATGGACTATTTTTCGCAAAAGCCTTTGCAAAAGCAAAAACCGCGACCCTTTTAATGATCTTTACGCGCGTTTTGAATAAGCGTTTTTGACAATTATATTGCGCGCGCAAAAACCACGTTTTTTGCAAGCGCACCCAATTTGCCGAAAACTTTCGGCTCACCCGAAAGGGGTGAATGCGGCGCGCTTAAATAATACCTCGCAAAAGCAAAAACTGCGACCCTTTTAATGATTTTTACGCGCGTTTTGAATAAGCGTTTTTGATAATTATATTGCGCGCGCAAAAACCACGTTTTTTGCAAGCGCACCCTCGTCGGAGCAGTCGGCTGCCCTCTCGCATTGCCGCAAAGCGGCAATGCTCGCATGCGCGCTTCCCGTACTCCTCTTCCCAAAAATCTCACTCCGTTGCGATTTTCGGGAGCCCTGTTCGTGCCCCTTGCGCTTTATGGAAAGCGTGAAGGAAGAGGGTGAATTTCGGGCACTTCTATAATGGTGTGCCCCAAAAGGTGCCCGAAAGAGGGAGAAACCGCTGTCCCGACCGACGGGAGGGCGGCGGTGTCGCCCTCAAAATCACGGAAATTTTTTCCGTCAGCTCGGAAAAAATTTCGTGAACCCCTTCAGTTATATATATCCGGCAGATCGTTCAGAAACAGCACGGCGTCGCCCGCCTGCAGCTTCCCGTCCAAAGCCGCCTGCGCCCTGGCGAGGGTGGCCACGACGCACAGTTTATCGGGGTCGCCGCCCGCCGCAAGGTACCCCTCTTTGACAGGCAGCACGAGCGTTTCGCCCACCAAAACCACGCCGTCCAGCCCCGCGAGCTGTTCGCCGAGGCTGCGGTTCGCGCTCTCTTCAAGGATTCCCAGCTCCACGAGGCCGGGGGTGACGACAAACTTTTTCCCTTCAAACAGGCGCAGCACTTCCAGCGCGCACGCCGCGCCCTCGATGTTCGCGTTGTACGCGTCGTCCATCACGGTCACGCCGCCGCTATCGATGGGCTGCAGCCTGTGCGGCACATACCCCGCCTGCGCGATGCCGTGCAAAATGTCCTCGCGGCTCATGCCGAGGCTGTGCGCCATCGCCGCCGCGAGCGCCAGATCGTGCACGCTGTGCCTGCCCAGAAGGCGCGTGCGCACCTCGTGTTCCTCGCCGTTCAGCAGCAGGGTAAACTCCGCCCCGTCCGTTGCAAGGCGGATGTTCCGCGCGCCGTACGCCTCCCCTTCCCCGACGCGGACGCAGCGAAGGGGCAGTCCTTCGAGCGCGAGCGTCCTCGTGTTTTCGTCCATGCCGACGACGGCGACGCCGCCCGCCTTCGTACCGTACAGGATCTGCTCCTTTTCGGCAAGGACGGCGTGCAGATCGCCGAACGTTTCCAGATGCTGCGGGCACACGCCCGTCAGGATGCAGTGGTCGGGTCTAACTAAGGCGCACAGTTCGGCGATGTCGCCCGTATGGCGCGCGCCCATTTCGGCGAGGAAAAAGTCCGCGTTCTGCAGCTGCGCGCCGTCGATCGCCCGCGCAACGCCGACGGGCGTATTATAGGAGGCGGGCGTCATGACGACGCTGTACCGCTCCGAAAGGATTGACGCAAGGAAGTTTTTGACGCTCGTTTTGCCGAAGCTGCCCGTAATGCCGATGCTCCTGCAGCCCGCCGCCGCAAGTTTTTCTTTCGCCGCAGCGACATATTTTTTGTTGCGCGCCAAAGCGTACGGCCGTTCGATGCCCGCCGCCAGCCGCAGCAGCACGGGCAGGAGGATGGGCACTGCGGCAAAGGGCAGGTAGCGCAGGTGGTCTACGATCTCCGCCGCCGTATAAAAGGCGACCGCGTTCACGCCCAGCGCGAGCGCAAAGCAGACCAGGACCAGCAGCACGACGTTGACCCCGAAGATGCGCCCCGCGCGGCGGGTGGCGCGCAGCGGCACTTTGAGCGCGCGCCGTTCTGCAACGCAGTACACGGCGACAAACCCGGGCACGGGCACGAGCGCGATGTACGCCGCCCATTCGCCCGCAAAGGTGAAACACACGCCGATGACCAGCGACGCGAGCGCGATGAGGAACGCGAGCAGGATATAGCGCGAATACACCATATTGCCCTTTCTGTGCGTCCAGCGCGCATAGATCTTTCCGTCGTACCCCGCCTGCTGCAGCGCGCCCAGAAGCCTGCGCGTACAGAGCGCATACAGGAGCGCGGCGGCGATCGCCACGACGATGTATTCCACGATCGCGGTGAGTGTGAACATCTCGTTTCCTCTTTTTTTGTTTTCCGTTCAGCGGAAAAATTCGCGTGCGGCCGCGTTGAACGCGGCGGGCTGTTCGCTGAAACAAAAGTGTGTGCCGACAAGCCAGACAAGCCCCGCCTGCGGCGTGTTTTTATACAGGATCTCCGCCATGTACGGCGGGGTCGCCGTGTCCTTATCCCCGAACACATACAGCACGGGCACGCGGATGCGCGCAAGGCAGGGCGTGAGATCCTCGTTGACGATCTTTTTATAGCTTTCGCGCATGACGGGCGAAAGTTTTTTGTACTCTTCCGAGCCGAAGTTCCGCTCCGCAAAGCGCGGCGCGAGCTTTTTTGCGATGCGGTAGGCGCGCACGCGGCACTTGTAGCGCAGCCCGCGCCGCGGCGGCACGCCCGCACAGCCCGTCAACAGCGCCTTGGAAAAGAGGTCCGGCTCCTCCGCAAGCAGCTTCAAAGCGACCCTGCCCCCGAAGGAGTGGGCGCACAGCCGCGCCCCGCACACGCCCCTTGCCCGCAGCAGGCGGGAAGTGAACGCCGCGTACTCCCCCACGCCCCACGCCGCGGGCGCGGCGCCGCTTTTGCCGAAGTTCGGAAAATCGAAGGCGATCACGCGGTAGTAGCGGCAAAAGTACGCCGTCTGGTAATAGAAGCACTCCTTGCACGCGTCCCAGCCGTGCAGGAACACGAGCGGTTCGCCCGCGCCCTCTTCCGTAAGAGAAACGTCGATGCCTTCGAAAAGGATGCCGCACCTCCCGCCGCGCCTGCCGCGGCACGGCGCGCCCGCTTGCCGCCGCGCCGATGTGTTCCGCCTGTCAGAGCGGATCGGAAGGCGCGCCGCGTATCACAGTTTTTTGCGCATGACCAGCGCGTCCTCGCCGTTGCCGTAGTAGCGTTTGCGCGCATATACGCCGACGTATCCGAGTTTCAGGTACAGAGCCATCGCCGCCGCGTTGGAAACGCGCACTTCCAGAAACAGCGTGCGCACGCCGCGCTCCCGCGCGCCGTCCTCCAGCCGCCCGAGCAGCGCCGCCGCCACGCCCCTGCGGCGGCACGCCTGCGCCACCGCGACGTTCGCCACGTCCGCCTCCTCGCCCGCCAGCACGGCAAAGGCGTAGCCGATCAGCGCCCCGTTCTCCTCCGCCGCCACGGTGAGCGTGTTCTCGGAGAAAAAGGCGTCCGCCAGCATGCGGAAGTTCCACGGGTCGGGGAAGCACTCTTTTTCCAACTCGGCGATGGGCAGGATATCCTCGTACGCCCACGGCCGCAGGGTCACGCCGCTCATGCCTGCCCCCGCGCGGCGGCAAGGCGCGCTTCGCGCTCCTCCTCCGCCTGGCTCTTTTTCAGGTAAAAGGCGGCAAGCTCGCCCAGCCGCTCTTCGCCCGCCGCCTCAATGGCGGCGCACAGCCCCGCGGCGGGGGCGGCAAGGGTATGCGGCACGGGCAGCGGCTCGTACGAACGGGCGGGAAATTCCTGCGCCAGCCGCGCAAGTGCCGCCCCGTCCACCCGCGCGGGGTCGGAGACGGGCTTTTTATCCGCGTCGTAGGCGCACACATAGTAGAACCCGCGCCCCGCGAGCACGACGGAGAGGACAGCGCCTTCTGCAGTATATGCGAGCTCTTCCAAAGATGTCACGCCGAGGGCGGGGGCGCCCGTCGCAGCGCAAAGCCCCTTGACGGCGGAAATGCCGATGCGGATGCCCGTAAAGGAGCCGGGGCCCGTCACCGCGCAGAAAAAGTTACATTCCGCAGGCGACAGCGCCAGCGCGGCGAGCGCCTCCTCCACGGCGGGCATCAGGCGCACGGAGTGCTGTGCGGCGCAGTCGCGCTCGAACAGCGTATGCACGCGCCCGTCTTTGCGGGCAAGGACGGTGAGGTACCCGCCCGACGTATCCACGGCAAGAAAATTCCCCTTCATTCCGCCTCGATCTCCCTGGTGTTTTCACCCGTTTTGCGCAAGGTCACTTCCCTGCACCCTTCGGGCAGCACGTCCGCAATGTTCTCCGCCCATTCGATGAGGCACACGCCGCCCGCGTAAAAATAATCGCACAGCCCCAGCGCCTCCGCCTGCGCGCCGCTTGTAAGGCGGTAACAGTCGTAATGGTACAGCTTTCCGTCGTAGTCGTTCATGTACGCGTAGGTCGGGCTGGTGACCTCGTCCTCGATGCCCAGGCCTAGCGCCACGCCCTTCGCGAACGCCGTTTTGCCCGCGCCGAGCCCGCCGCGCAGCAGCACGACGTCCCCCGCGCGCAGCGTTTTTGCGTACGCCGCGGCGAAGCGGATCGTCTCTTCTTCGCTGTTTGTCACCGTATGCACAGGCTCCCCTCCGAGGCAAAAAATAAAAGAGGCGTTTTTACACCTCCTTTATTATACTATACCGCGCCGCGGTTTGCAATTAAAACTTGTTTAAAAGGCGCGGATTTTCTGCACTGCCGCCGCTCAGAACTTTTTGAACAGCCAGGAAACGCGCTTGTACAGGAGAATGGTGACAAGGCTCACCGCCGCCCCCTTGATGAGGTTGAACAGGATGATGTACCACCACAGCGCCGCGAACGACGACGCCGCTCCGTCGCCTATGAACAGCGGGAAGTTGATGTAGCGGTTGACGGGCAGGGAAGCCGCCACCTGCAGGATCGTGCCGATGACGAGCATGGGAATGACCCATTTCAGCCCCTTTTTATAGCGGTAGACGACGGTCGGCACGATATAAAAGGCGAAGTTGATGAGAAAATTTGCGATCTCTCCCACAAAATTCGTGCCCGAATCGAGCAGGCTCAGGCACTCTTTAAGCAGGCTGATGATGACCGCCGCGAGCGGGCCGTACAGAAATCCGCCCAGCAGCACGAACACGTTGGAAAAATCCAGCTGCAAAAAGGGCGCCGCAGGGAAGATGGGGAATTCCAGAAAGGTCACCACATACGCCAGCGCCGTCAAAAGCGCGAGCTTTGCGATGCGCGAGGCGGTGAAATACGCCTTCCCCCGCCTGCGCTCGGCGGGCACTTCCTTTTTTGCGGAAACGGGCTGCGCCCCGCCTGCCTGCGCCCCGCCTGCCTGCGCGGTCTCTTGCTGCGCGCCCTGCAAGAAAGGCTGCTCCGCGCCGTCCGCGGCGGAGAGGTCCGCCGTCTGCTTTGTTGTTGCCGCGCCGTCCACCGTCTGCTTTGTGAAAACTGCCGCCGAATCGTCCGCCGTCTGCTTTGTCGCTGCCACGCCGTCCGCGGTCTGCTTTGTGAAAACTGTTGCCGCGCCGTCCGCCGTCTGTTTTCCCGTTCCCGAACGGAGCGCCGCCGCGCACTCTTCCGCCTGTGCGGCCTGCGCCTGCGGCTGCCGCGCCGCGCCCTGCCCCGCACCCTGTGCGGGCTCTGCCTTTTGCCCTACCATAAAAAAACACCTCGAAAAATATATTTTCAAGGGGCAAAGAAAATCCCCGCGAATACGCGGGGCGTTTTTTTGGATTTTTTGCACGGCGAAAAGCGCCGCCCGAAAAGCCCAAAAACATTCTTTTCCTATCCGGACTATACCGTCGGTACGGGAATTTCACCCGTTCAGAGGTCCGCCGCCCGCCCGTGCGCCATGCGGCGCGCAAAACGCGGAGATCGGCATTCCTGTCGCAGACTATACTGCCGGTGGGGAATCGCACCCCGCCCCAAAGAATCCTTTTGAATCTGCCGCTATTATACTACCGCGGGCGCGCCTTGTCAACTGTTTCGCCCCGCCGTTTGCGGCGGTATATCGGGCGGTATATCGGGTGAAATATCGTCGGGCGCCCTCCGCACAAAGCGCGGTCAAAAACGCCGCCGCGCGGAAAATTCCGCGCGGCGGCGCGCCTCGTTCCGTTTTTCGGAACGCTCAATACTTCTGTTTGCGGATGCTGCCGTCCTTTTTGTGGATGGTGATGTTGCCCTCCTGGTTTTCGGCGAGCTTTTTCGCGTACGCGATCGCCTCCGCCTGCGTATCGAACAGTTTGATCGCCTTTTCTCCCTTGGCGAACTTCACCTGCCACTTACCGTCGGGGCGGTGCGCAACATGATAATTTTTGACAGCAGGTTTCGCCTTTTCGGCGGGAGCGGCTTTTGCGGTCTCCTCCTGCTTTTCGGCGGCAGGCGCTGCGGCGGGCTTCTCCTCCGCTTTTGCGGGAGCCGCCTTCTTTTCTGCGGGTTTTTCCTTTGCGGGCGCGCTCTGCGCCTTGTCCGCGGCGGGTTTTTCCGCGGCGGCGGGCGTCTTCGCCTCCTCCTTGGCGGGAGCGGGCGCGGCGGCGGGGCTCTCCGCTTTCACGGCGGGAGCGGGCTGCGCCTGCGCGGGCTTTGCGGGCTGCGTCTGCGCGGCAGCCGCGGGCGCGGCTTTGCCCTGCTTTTTGGCGAGTTTCGCCTGCTTTTTCGCTTCCTTGGCGGCAAGTTTTTCCGCCTTTTTCCTGGCTTTGGCTTCCGCCTTCGCCTGCTTCTTCTCTTCCTTGGTCATTTTAAGCTCCTTCTTGCCGCCACGGCGGCAGATAAATTTTTCTTTTTTCAGAAGTTCGGTCCCGCATAGGGCGGTAGCTGCGTAAAATATGCCTCGACCTGCATCTGCTGCGCCTTCCGCGCGCGGCGCAGGCGGAAAAGACATACCCCCTGTACGGCAACGGCGGCAACGCTCAGCGCGCACAGCCCTGCGCCGACAGACATCATCGACCCGAACGCTGCGTCCGTAAAAATCTGCAAACTGCCCAGCGAGCCGAACATGAACAGGAAAAACAGCGTAAGCGCCAGCAGAACAGCGGAAAAGACGAGCCCGAGCACCGTCATGACCACGATACGGCGGCGCAGCTCCCCCTTTGCGAACGCGCACACCTGATAGATCCCCGTGCCGAGACATACGCCCGCCAAAGGAAGCATCGCGATCGCCACAGCGATGCAGACCGCATAGATAACGACCAATGCCAATACGGCGGGAGCGAGCTCTTCGTCCACCGGCTGCTGCCAGTGGTTCAGCCCCACGAGGAACAGAACGACGAGCAGGAGCGCCAACACAAAGGCGGCAATGCCGAGCAAGCCCGCCGCGCATACAAGACGGCGAAGTCCCTTTTCCATATCCTTCCCCCTTATCAAAAAATCATGCGCAGCTTGCCGACTGCGGAACAGAAAGCCCTGTTTCCGCCCTGCCAAAGCGGGCAAGCGCCAGCGCCTGCAACACGACAGCCGCCGCAAGGCATGCGCAGAACGCTGCCCCGATCGCGATAACGGCTGCCCGCTCGGCGGCTTGCCATAACGGAAACAGCAACGAGACCGCCCCGAACACGGCTGCGCCGTCTATCCCTAAAACGACGGCGTCCGCAACAAGGCTGCCAACGGTACGGCGGCGCAGGCGCGCCTGCTGTATGTCTGCTCCCTTTTGCACCCGATGTACGCCGCGCAGCAAAACGACCCCCCTGCACAAACTGACGATACCGCCCGCGCACAGCAAACCAAATACCATGACCGCAAAAAACACCATGGTGATCCCGACGAGCGCCGCTCCGTAATCCGGCGCCTGCCCTCCCGACGGCGACGACGAAACGGCCGCCAGATCTTCCATGCTTGTGGAACAGATCAGGGCGATCAGCACGGCGGCGCCGCAAACAAAGGCGGCAATGCCGAGCAAGCCCGCCGCGCACATAAGACGGCGAAGTCCCTTTTCCATATCCTTCCCCCCTTTTTTTACAGTATACCACCCTTCACCGCGGCTGTCAAGAAAAATCCGAAAACCGCCCGCCGCAGCCGCGGCGCGCTGTGTTTTCCTTGCGTAAAAAAAGCCGACGCTCTTTACGAGTACCGGCGCAAGCTGATGTATTTTATTCCACTTCCAGCTCTTCGGCTGTAAATACCTCGTCGTCCAAAAATTCCAGAAGCGTCATATCAAAGCCGCGGGCAAGCATGATCACGGTGCTCAACGTCACCGTTTTGTTCCTGCCGTTCATGATACAAGCCATGCTGCCATGAAGGATGCCCGATCTCTGTTCCAGCCGATACTGCGACATCTTTTTTTCCGCAAGCAACGCAGCTATGCGTTTTGCCACGGCATCATTTACCGTCATCGGCATCCCTCCTTTGCGCAGTTGTAACTACATACAGTTTACCGATGCGAAAGGAAAACCTTATGCAGGCTTGCCTTTCTGCATTCTTACACCGGAACGAGCCTTTTCGTATCGTTAGCGTTCCGAAGCCGCTTATACAAACAACGCCGCCCCGCGGTGCGGGGCGGCAAAATACGTTGTATTGCGCGATTTACTGTACGTCGTTCGGGTACAGCGGGTATTTTTCGCAGAGCTTTTTCACTTCCGCGCGCACGGCATCGAACGCCGCTTCCTTTTCGTCGATGATCTTTGCGATGAGGCGGGCGACGAGCCTTGCGTCCTCCTCTTTGAACCCGCGGGTGGTGATGCTCGGCGTGCCGATGCGGACGCCGCTCGTCACGAACGGGCTGGTCGTTTCAAACGGGATGGTGTTCTTGTTCGCGGTGATGTTCACCTCGTCGAGCATCTTTTCCAGCTCTTTGCCCGTCATGTTCTTGTCGCGCAGGTCGAGGAGCATGAGGTGGTTGTCCGTGCCGCCCGAAACGAGGCGCACGCCGCACTTGGT
>ERZ1643247.2143-NODE-2143-length-16207-cov-17.143388_pt1 | contig 16207 bp, 13 predicted proteins | sample MGYA00579264_ERZ1643247 | MGnify/ENA primary metagenome ERZ1643247 (study PRJEB29033, sample SAMEA4952262) | chicken gut metagenome | biome: Broiler Chicken; feature: Gastrointestinal Tract; material: Caecum | place: Ireland | collected 2018 | study: Broiler... | reverse complement strand
TCCCCATGAGACCGCTTAGTTGGCTTTCTCCGAACGAATTCACTGTCCAATATGTGTTTGACAAACCTACATCTTTTCCTAGCCTGCACCTTTTCAAACGTCTCCTTGTCTATGATGGCCTCATGTGCGTCTTCAAGAAGGTACATATCCAGATTTCCCCGATTCCTAATCTGCTTTCCAGTTAGAAAATCCGGCGTATAAGTTTTCTGCATCAGAATCTGTCCAATGTACTTTTCATTACTCAGCATCCGGTCAATTGTGGATGTGCTCCATTCGGTTTTCCCGGTTACCGTCTTGATCCCGTGCTCCTCCAGATATCGCTTGATCTTGCGAACTCCGTTCCCCTGCAGATAAGGGTCAAAGATCTTGCGTACGATCTCTGCTTCCTCCGGCACAACACGCAGTACCCCATCTTTTCCCTTGGTATAGCCAAGAAATTGTGAGTGATTCAGAATCGCTTTTCCACTACGCATGCGCCGCCGAATCCCAAATTTGATGCTGTCGCTGCGTTCCTGGCTTTCCGCCTGGTCAAACGCAGCATACATGTCAATGATGCTATCCGGTGTTGTTAACGTGTTGATTCCGCCCAGTTCTACATAAACTCCGATCCCCATTGATTTCAACCTCCTGATCGTAGTAATGGTTTCCTGTGCGTCCCGGCCGAAGCGGCTGAGGGACTTTACAAGTATCAAATCGATTTTCTTTCTTCTGCAGTCTTTCAATAGCTGCTGATATCCTGGTCTGCTTTTTGTGCGGAGGCCGGAAGAACTGTCCGCATAGACAGCAACCAGTTTCCAATAAGGGTTGCGTCTTACATAGTCGGTGTAGAAAGCAATCTGGTTCTCCAAACTTTGCTTCTGAGCTTCGTGATCTGTGCTGACACGGCAATAAGCAGCGACTCTCAGTCTCTGACTCCAAATGGATTTCCGGCCCTTTGTCTGCGGAAGTTCGATAACATATCCGGACATGAAAATACCTCCATGACATTACTGGCTGCCAGTATATCATGGAGGTATTAAAAAAGTTAAAAGCCACATTTTAGCCTCAGTAGGCCAAAATGTAGCTTTTAACTTGGTGCGCGAGGCGGGACTTGAACCCGCACGTGCGTAATGCACACTAGAACCTGAATCTAGCGAGTCTGCCAATTCCACCACTCGCGCAGCTTGGCGCAATCATCAGCGCGAAGAATATAATATCACACGATATATGGATTGTCAACTCTTTTTTGCTCAAAAAGGGAATAATTTTGCAGCCAGCCTGATCAAGGCAGAAAGGGTGGAGAGAAGCCCCGCGGCAGGCGCAGAAAGCGGGCCCGTGCCGCTTCCGGCAGAGAAGGCCTTTGCGGATCCTGCTATTTCAGGTATAATGGGGTCAGGAAAGGGACTCAGGGAGCAACAGGAGGATCATTTCATGACGAACACCACCAAGCAGGCCCTGGAGGCATCGCTCAAGCACATGCTGCTGAAAAAGCCTCTGGACAAGATCACCATCCGGGACATCACCGAGGACTGCGGCATCAGCCGCATGGCCTTCTACTACCACTTCAAGGACATCTACGACCTGGTGGAGTGGGCCTGCATCGAGGACGCGTCCAAGGCCCTCCAGGGGAAGAAGACCTACGAGACCTGGCAGGAGGGGCTTTTGCAGATCTTTGAGGCGGTGCAGGAAAACAGGCCCTTCATCCTCAACGCCTACCGCTGTATCAGCCGGGAGCAGATGGAGCGGTTCCTCTATCAGCTGACCTACGGCCTGATCCGGGGCGTGGTGGAGGAACAGAGCCGGGGGACGGCCGTCTCTGAGGAGGACAAGTCCTTTATCGCCGAATTTTACAAGTACAGCTTTGTGGGGGTCATGCTGGACTGGATCCGCCAGGGGATGACCGCCGATCCCCGGGTGCTGACGGAAAAGATCAGCGCCGCCATGCGGGGCAGTATCGCCAACGCCATCCGAAATTTTTCGGAAACAGAATAAGAGCCGCTTTACAATCCGGGCCCGATGATTAGTTTTTGATCATCGGGCCCGGATTGTAAATAGAAGAAATGCTTTGCAGGGAGTAAAATCAAGCCATCAAAATGAATCCGGCCCGCAGAAGCGGCAGGATCGGAAAGGCGGTATCTGACATGGATAAGAAATTGGGAGCACTGACTGCAGCGGCGGCCGTGGCCGGAGCGGGCGCGGCGGTAGTTCTGGCAAAGAAGGGGGGCGGCGGCAAAAAAGCGGCGGAGAAGTCCGGGCCTGAAACCTGCGCTCCGGCCTCCTATCGGAATACAGAGCTGGGGAAACACGAGAAAAACCGCAAGGGCATCTATTATACCAACGGCAACTATGAGGCCTTTGCCCGGCCGGAGAAGCCGGAGGGGGTGGAGAACAAGAGCGCCTACATCGTGGGCAGCGGCCTGGCGGCCCTGGCGGCGGCCTGCTTCCTGGTGCGGGACGGGCAGATGCCCGGGGACCACATCCACATCCTGGAGGCCATGGACGTGGCCGGCGGCGCCTGCGACGGCATCTTCGACCCCAGCCGGGGCTATGTGATGCGGGGCGGCCGGGAGATGGAGGACCACTTCGAGTGCCTGTGGGACCTGTTCCGCTCCATCCCCTCCCTGGAGAAGCCGGGGGCCTCGGTGCTGGATGAGTTCTATTGGCTCAACAAGCACGACCCCAACTACTCTCTGTGCCGGGCCACGGTGGACCGGGGCCGGGACGCCCGCACCGACGGGAAGTTCAACCTGAGCCAGAAGGGCTGCATGGAGATCATGAAGCTCTTCATGACCCCGGACGAGGACCTGTACGACAAGACCATCGAGGACGTCTTTGACGACGAGGTGTTCTCCTCCACCTTCTGGCTGTACTGGCGGACCATGTTCGCCTTTGAGAACTGGCACAGCGCCCTGGAGATGAAGCTCTACTTCCAGCGCTTCATCCACCACATCGCGGGGCTCCCCGACTTCAGCGCCCTGAAGTTCACCCGGTACAACCAGTATGAGTCCCTGATCCTGCCCATGCAGAAGTACCTGGAGGAGGCCGGGGTGGACTTCCGCTTCGGCACCGAGGTCACCAACGTGATCTTCGACATCCGGGACGGCAGAAAGACGGCCACCGCCATCGAGTGCCGGGTCAACGGCGCGGAGCAGGGCATTGTCCTCACGGAGAACGACCTGGTGTTTGTCACCAACGGCTCCTGCACCGAGGGGACCATCTACGGCGACCAGGACCACGCCCCCAACGGGGACGCGGAGGTGCGCACCAGCGGCTGCTGGAGCTTGTGGAAGAACATCGCCAGGCAGGACCCCGCCTTTGGACGGCCGGAGAAGTTCTGCTCCGACATCTCCAAGACCAACTGGGAGTCGGCCACCATCACCACTTTGGACGACAAGATCCTCCCCTATATCACCAACATCTGCAAGCGGGACCCCCGCACCGGGAAGGTGGTCACCGGAGGCATCGTCAGCTGTCAGGACTCCAAGTGGCTGCTGAGCTGGACCATCAACCGCCAGGGGCAGTTCAAGGAGCAGGAGCCGGAGAAGGTGTGCGTCTGGGTGTACGGCCTCTTTACCGACGTGCCCGGAGACTTCGTGAAGAAGCCCATGAAGGACTGCACCGGGAAGGAGATCACCCAGGAGTGGCTCTACCACATCGGCGTGCCGGTGGAGCAGATCCCGGACCTGGCCGCCCACAGCGCCGTGTGCGTGCCCACCATGATGCCCTACATCACCGCCTTTTTCATGCCCCGGACCAGGGGAGACCGGCCCGATGTGATCCCCGACGGCTGTGTGAACTTCGCCTTCCTGGGCCAGTTCGCCGACACCCCCCGGGACACCGTGTTCACCACCGAGTACTCCGTGCGCACCGCCATGGAGGCCGTCTACGGCCTGCTGGGGGTGGACCGGGGCGTGCCCGAGGTGTGGGGCAGCGTGTACGACATCCGGGAGCTGCTGCACAGCTCCGTCTGCCTGATGGATGGCAAATCGCCCCTGGACATCGGCCTGCCCGGGCCGCTGGAGCTGCTGAAAAAGCCTCTGCTGAAGGGAATCCGGGGCACGGTTGTGGAGAAGCTGCTGCGGGAACAGGGCGTCCTCCGGGACGGGATGCGGTAAACCCGCCTCCCGTCCGCCCCGGGAAAGCCCTTGTCCCGCGCCTGGGCGGGAGAAGGCTCTGCCGATTATAACCTCACGCCCTCCCCGCCCGATTCCATTCTGAGAGAATGTGCTCCGCGGCGCCGGTTTGACAGACCGCCGGTTCTCTGATAGAATGGCTTGTAAGATCTGAATCTGACTTCAGGTCAAGACTTTATCGGGAGCTCAAAAGATGTATACAATCGGACAGGTCTCTGAGATGTTTCATATCCCCGTCTCCACCCTTCGGTATTACGACAAGGAGGGGCTCTTCCCCGGGCTGGAACGGGCCTCCGGCATCCGGCGCTTCGGCGACGCGGAGCTGGAGGCCCTGCGGGTCATCGACTGCCTGAAAAAATCCGGGCTGGAGATCAAGGACATCCGGCAGTTCATGCAGTGGTGCTGCGAGGGCAGCGGAACCTATGGAAAGCGCAGGGAGCTGTTTGAGCGTCAGCGCCGGGTGGTGGAGCAGCAGCTGCGCCAAATGGAAAAGACCCTGTCCATGATCCGGTTCAAATGCTGGTATTATGAGCAGGCCCTTCAGGACGGCAGCGAGGAGCGGGTCACCCGGATGATGCCGGATCACCTGCCGGCGGAGATTCAGAAGCTCTATGACGATGCGCGGTCGTGAGCCCGGAAGGGCTGGGCGCGCCCGCGCACAGCGCCGTCTGTCCTTGGATGAATTGCAGAGACTCCAGCAGGGGCACTCCCGCAGATGCGGGAGTGCCCCTGTTGTCTGATTGGCGGCCGTCTTCCGGTCACCACGTCTGATAGCTCCCCTTCTCCGCCTCGGATGCCGGGTAGAACTGGATGGCGTTCTGGGCGGTGTGGAAGGCGCCGAAGCCGTTCCAGATCCCGGATCTGCCGTACTCCTGGGCGGTCATGGCGGGGTAGTTCAGCCATTTGACCTGGTGGGTATAGTTGACCCAGGAGTCCAGGAGCCACCCCTCCTCCACCGTCTCCACGCCGTAGGTCAGATAGCCCCGGCAGTACTCCCCCCGCCGCGGCAGGGAGAAGATGGCGGTGGGGTCGGTACTCTGGCTCTCCCCCCAGAAGAAAGAGTTGGTGGTGTACGGCTCCGTGGAGATGCTGTAGTAGTCCCCTTCATAGGTGGTTCCCTGCCAGTCGAAGAGCAGCCGGCCGGTCACCTCCCCCTCCTGCCGCCAGCCGTCGAAGCCGTCCCGGGTGGTGGGCCACAGGCTGATGCACTCGGTGGTTCGCAGCCCGGGCTCCGCCTGCCAGAGGAAGTGGTGGATGATCCGCCAGCGCCCGCCCGGCAGCTCCACGGCGATGTCGCTCAGGCACAGCTCCCGCACGTCGTAGACGGTTTGGACGTGGATGGTTCTCCCTGAGACGCTGCGCTCCTCCCGCCCGTCGTTGAAGGGCTCCTCGCGCACCTGGACGGTCACGCTGAGGGCCCCCTCCAGCAGGGCCAGATCCCCGGGCGCCAGATCCTCCGCCACCTGCTCCGGCATCCCCAGCGCCAGCAGGCTGTCCCGGATCTCCTCCAGCTCCTGCTGTTCTCCGGCCTCCACCGGACTCCACTCCATGGGATAGCGACAGAACACCGTCCCCGCCGCCAGGAGCCCCGCTGCCAGGAGAACCGCCCAGGTGATCCACACCGCCAGTTCGGACAGGCGCGCCCCGGCGGCCCGCACCACGTAGCCCGCCCCGTCCAGCAGGGCGGGCAGCTTCGCCAGGCTGCGCATGATGCAGATGTAGAGCCCCAGAAAAATCACCACGAAGACCAGCCCCTGGAGCTGGAGATTCCCCCCGCCCAGCAGGCCCAGGGCCACCAGGGCGCACTGGAACGCCAGCAGGGCCGCCGCCGCCCCGGCCCTGTCCTCCTGCCCGGCACACCGGCGCACCGCCCGGATCCCCCGCCACAGGCAGAAGCTCCGCACCAGGCCCAGCAGGGCCAGCGCCGCCCCCAGGGGCGGGAGATCCCGGGCCCAGATGGTGGCGTCCATCACCCGTCCCACATAAAAGGAGGCCAGATCCAGCAGGCTCAGCCCCCAGCAGAGGGCAAACCAGCGGTTTTCCCGCCGCAGGGTGCGGAACCCCAGGAACAGCAGCACCACTCCCACGGCGGGGAGCAGGTAGTTCAGGTACCAGAAGTTCAGGGTCAGGGTGGTCAGGCCGGTTCCCCACACGATGCGCACCATGGCCCGCCGCCAGGGGTTCACCTCCGCCACCGTATCGTCGGGCAGGGGCAGTGCGGTCAGCTCCTCCTCCAGCATCCGGTCGAATTCCCGGTCGTCACCCATCCAGCTCACCTCCCAGCTCCTTCCGCAGGCGGCGGCGGAGCCGGTGCAGCCGGCCCTCCACCCCCCGCGGGGTCAGCCCCAGCTCCGCCGCCATCTGGGCGGTGGACTGGAGGTAGTAGTATTTCCGGTACAGCAGCTCCCGCTCCATACCGCCCAGCCCGTCAATGACCTCCCGGAGCCGCCGCAGCCGCTCCTTCCGCAGCATCAGCTCCTCCGGGCCGGGGGAGGGGTCGGGGGCGTCGGGGGACAGCTCCGGAAGCTCCCGGCCGCCGCGGCCCTCCCCGGCGCGCAGGCGGTTCCTCGCCGTGTTCCGGGCCACCGCGGACAGCCAGGCCGGGAATCCGCCCCGCCCCCGGTCATACTGCCCGATCCGATCCCAGGCCCGCATGACCACGTCGTTCAGGCACTCCTCCCGCTCCCGGGGATCGGGCAGAATGGGCGCGATGATATAGCGCAGCATGGGGCCGTAGCAGCGCAGCAGCTCGTCCGCGCCCCGCTCCTCCCGCCGCACCAGCAGCTCCACCAGCTCCCGGTCGTCCATGGGCCTCCCCCTTTCTTCCTTCCTATATGATTATACACGCTGAACGGGGCGGATCCCATGCCGGCAGGGGGAAAATTTGAAACCGGACAGGCCGGGGGGGATTCCCCCTCCGGCCTGTCCGGTTGGTTCGGTTCGGGCGGCAGTTATCTGCTGTGAGGCGCGTCCTGCCCGCATGCCGCGCTTACTTCGGCACCGCCACCAGAATGCGGATGCGGCCGCCGGCGGCGCAGTCCAGATCGTCGTACCAGCCGGTGAGGCGGTAGTCCTCGTCATTGATCTCGGACAGGGTGGTCACATAGTAGGTGTTGGAGCTGCTGCTGTCCTTGAGCAGCACCTCCATGTCGTCGGCCAGCATGTATTTCTTGTTCCCCGCCATGGCGTACAGGTCGGAGAGCTGGCTCAGGGTGACGGACTCCAGCTGGCGGATGCTGCTGATGCTGCCGTTGTTGTAGATGAGGGCGATGCCCCCGTGGGTGATGTTGTAGTTGGTGGAGCCGCTGACGGTATAGGTCTCCCCGTCCAGCAGATAGGTGTAGGAGGCGGAGATCTCCAGATTCTCGGAGTTCACCTCGCCGTCCACCAGGAAGGCATAGGTATAGGTGTCGCCGGTGACCTGGTTGAGAATCAGCCGGTCGATCTCCCCCAGCTCATTGAGGGAGTAGTAGCTCACGTCGTCGGACTCCAGCTCGGCGCCGGCCAGCCGGTCGGGGTAGATGCGGGCGTAGCCGCCCTCGTCGTCCACGTCCAGGATCTCCACGTCATCGGCGAAGTCATAGCTGCCCAGGCTGCTCCCGTCCCGGGATACGTCGCCCTCCAGCCCCTTGGAGCTCAACGTCCGCAGGCGGGTGGCGCCGTCCTCTATGGTCACCGACACCACCCGCCCGGCGGAGTAGGCCGAGCCGCTGTGGTAGAAGGTGCGCTGGGTGCCGTCGGTGCAGGCCACCACCGTGGTGGTCTGGACGCTGGTGCTCTCCTCACTGGTGGTGGAGCCGTCGGCGGCGCCCTTGGTGCTGGAGAGCACCACGCCGTAATAGGTCATATCGGCCTCGGCGGCGGAGACGGCCTGCACCACCTCGCCGTTCATGCCCAGCAGCAGGGTGACGGTGTCGCCGGCGGAGAAGTCCCCCTGGCTGGAGAACTGATAGACGGCGGTGGAGGTGCCCAGCTCATAGGTGCCCCCCGCCACGGTGACGGAGGTGGGGGCCGTCGTGCCGGGGGAGACGGCGGTGAGGGTGCCGGTGACCCGGTCGCTGTAGATCCACACGGTGCGCAGGTTCTCGTTGTAGTAGTACACGTCGTACTGCTGCACCGCCGACAGCTCGGAGGCCGTGCCGTTGCGGTAGACTGTGATGCCGCTGGTGGAGAAGGGCAGGCTCATGGAGCCGGAGTCCGCCACGTAGGGGCCCTTGGTGTCGGCGGTGACCAGGGTGGAGTAGTCCACCTCCCCGTTGGTGACGGTGTAGCCCAGGGTGGTGCCGTAGACGGTGCCCTCGCTGTTTTCACTGACCAGCAGGTTGTAGAACAGGGTGACGCAGTCCTGCCGGGTGAGGGTCTCCCCCTGGGACACATCCAGATCATCCAGCAGGCCCAGGGAGCGGGCCTTGGACAGCTGGGCCTCGGGGAAGGAGCCGCTCAGGCTGCCCGAGTCATAGCCCAGCAGCCGCAGCAGGGCGGTGCAGGCCTCCTCCAGAGTGATGGAGCTGCCGGGACGGAAGGAGCCGTCCACGTAGCCGGTGACCCACTCCTGCTCCACCGCCAGCTGGATATAGCCGTTGGCCCAGTAGCCGCTCTTCACGTCGGTGAACAGGGAGGCCCCCTGGCCGGTGCCCACCGCGTCCTGGTAGGTGGAGGCGGCGGTCATCATCTTCACAAACTCCGCCCGGGTCACCGGGCTGCTCAGGTTCAGGTTTCCGCTCTCGTCGCCGGACAGGATGCCCAGGGCCCGGATGGTCTCCAGCCGGGTGTCCGCGTCCGCCGCCAGGGCCGGCCCCGCCAGGGACAGGGCCAGGCACAGGGCGGTAAGCAGCGAAAGAAATCGCAGTTTCAAAATGGTCACGCCTTTCGTCGTTTAATCGTAGTGCAGCGCGTCGATGGGGTTGAGGACGGCGGCCTTCTTGGCGGGCAGGTAGCCGAACAGGATGCCGATGCCCACCGAGATGCCGAAGGCCGCGGCCACCGCCGCCAGGGTGGGGGACACGGACAGGTTCTCCCCCATGAGCCGGGTTGCCACCACGGAGGCCGCCACCGAGAGCAGATCTCCCAGCAGGATGCCGGTGACGCCCCCCAGGGCGCTGGTGGAGGCGGCCTCGATGACGAACTGCTGCATGATGTAGCGCTCCTTGGCGCCCAGGGACTTGCGGATGCCGATCTCCCGGGTGCGCTCGGTGACGGACACCAGCATGATGTTCATGATGCCGATGCCGCCCACCACCAGGGAGATGGCCGCGATGCCCGCCAGCACCCCCACCAGGATGTTGATCATGCTGGTCATGGTCTCCACCATCTCCGCCATGCTGGTGACGGTGTAGTAGTCGTCGCTGGAAAAGACCTCATAGAGGGCGTTCTCCAGGGCGGCCACGCTCTGGTCGATGTAGTTCTCGTCCTTCATGGTGATCACATAGCTGCTCACCTCGCCGGAGATGCGGGAGGCGGTGGTGTAGGGCAGGTAGATGCAGTCGTCGCTGCCCCCCTCCTCCAGATCCTCATCCTGCTGGGCCAGCACCCCCACGATGGTGAAGGTCGTCCCGTATATCCGCATGGTCTGCCCCACGGCGCTGCCGCCGAAGTAGGCCCGGTCGATGTAGGCGCCGATGACGCACACCTTGGCGCGGGTGGCCATGTCGCTGTACTGCAGGCCCCGGCCGGAGGACACCTCCACCCCGGCGATGTCCAGGTAGTCCTCGCTGACCCCCTGGACGGTGGTGGAGTCCAGGGTCTCGGAACCCACCTTGGCCAGCCCCAGCATGGTCACCGTGGGGGAGCACAGATCCAGATAGTCGCTGTTCTCCTCCACGATGTCGTACATCTCGTCCACGCTGAGGCTGCGGGTGGAGCCCCGGGAGGAGACGGAGACGGTGAGGGTGTTGGTGCCCAGGCCGGAGAAGCTGTCGGTCATATACTGCTCCAGGCCGTTGCCCAGGCCCACGATGACGATCACCGCCGCCACGCCGATGATGATGCCCAGCATGGTCAGCAGGGTGCGGGTCTTGCTGGAGAGGATGTTCTTGATGGCCAGGGAGAAGGATTCCAGGATGCTCAAGACGCCGCACCCCCCTCCGTGCCGGCGGCCCGGGGCGTCACCACCGCCTCGGGGGCGTCGGCGGGGCCGTCGTAGAGCACGTGGCCGTCCTCCAGGCGGATGATGCGCTGGGCCTGGACGGCGATGGAGTTGTCGTGGGTGATGAGCACCACCGTGTTCCCCGCGGCGTGGAGCTGCTGGATGATGCCCAGCACCTCCCGCCCGGTGCGGGAGTCCAGGGCGCCGGTGGGCTCGTCGGCCAGGATCACCGACGGATCCCCCGCCAGGGCCCGGGCGATGGACACCCGCTGCTGCTGGCCGCCGGACAGCTCGGAGGGCTTGTGCCTGTACTTCTCCCGCAGGCCCACCATATCCAGGGCCAGCAGGGCCCGCTCCCGCCGCTCCGCCCGGGGCACCCCGGCGTACATCAGGGGCACCTCCACGTTCTCCACCAGGTTCAGCTTGGGCAGCAGGTTGTACTGCTGGAAGATAAAGCCCAGCAGCTCGTTGCGGATCTCAGCCAGTTCGTTCTTGTTCATCTGGCCCACATCCCGGCCATCCAGCAGGTAGGTGCCGGTGGTGGGCACGTCCAGGCAGCCGATGATGTTCATGCAGGTGGACTTGCCGGAGCCGGACTGGCCCACGATGGCCACGAACTCCCCCTTGTAGATCTGGAAGGAGATGCGGTCGGCGGCCTTCACCACCGTGTCCCCCATGTAGTAGTACTTGCACACGTCCCGGAATTCAATGAGCGCCTTCATCTCAGAAGCCCCCCGGGCCGCCGCCCATGCCGCCGCCGGGCATGCCGCCGCCCATGCCGCCGCCGGGCATGCCGCCCATCATGCCCATGTCGCTGTCCGAGGAGGTGGTGGGTATGTAGACCACCGTGTCCCCCTCCTGCAGGCCGGAGGTGATCTCAATATAGCTGTCGTCGCTGATGCCGGTGGTCACCTGGACGGAGACATACTGGGAGGCTTCGTCCCCGGCGGCCTCCGCGTCTCCGCCGCCCGCGGGAGTCTCCGCGTCGCCCTCCGGCTGCTGGGCCTCGGCGTTGGCGGCGCTGGGGGAGTCGGCGGTGAGCAGCACCGTGTCCCCCCGGTTGAGGGCGGCGGAGGGGATGGCCAGCACGTCCTCGGCGCTGTCCAGGGTGATGGTGGCGTCCACGCTCATGCCGGGCAGCAGCCCGTCGGTCTCGTCGATGCGGATGGTCACCGGGTAGGTGGTGGCGCTGCCGGAGGAGGTGCCCGCCACGCTGACCTTGGTGACCACGCCCTCATAGGCGGTGCACGACCCTTGCGCGGGATTAGAAGTGAGAAAATCCTGTGGTATCCTGACATTTCTAGCTTGATTTATAGCTTAAATGATCCCATGGTAGACATTTGGTAGACACGAGGCGGCAAAAGAAAGGGCGCACAGCGGGAAGCCGCTGCGCGCCAATGGATTGCGGGATTGATTTGGTAGACATCTGGTAGACATGGCCTCAAAACACATGGTAAGAAGCGGCATGCTGCCCTGGGAAATCCCGGCGGTTGTATATTGTGTGGCCGCCGGCTTTCAGCAGAAGCTCCTGTTACAGCGTGTCGGCCTGATAGGCCAGGGTGTGCGCCTGGCCGGGGGAGAGGGTGATGCAGTGGGGCTTGCCGGCGAACTCCGTCCCCTCGCTCCAGGAGGCGGCACAGCCGTGCCACGGCTCGATGCACAGGTAGGGGGCTTTCTTCCCGGGCATAGTCCAGAAGGCCAGCATGGGGAAGCCCGCAAAGGATACCCGCACCCCCTTGCCGCTCTTTCTGCCGCGCAGTGTGACGCTGCGGGATTTCAGCCCCTCCAGAATCACGGTATCCAGCTGGTCAAACCAGCGGTAGTCCAGGGGGAAGGTATCCGTATCCTCCAGGCAGGGCATGGCCGCCGGCCGATCCAGCAGGCCGTCCCGCAGCAGCAGGGTGGGGCAGGTCTCCCTCTCCGGGAACACCAGCTCGTAGTCCTCAAACCGCTCACCCTCCGCCAGGGGACAACGGAAGCCGGTGTGGGCGCCCAGACAGAAGGGCATGGGCGCCGTCCCGGTATTGGTCACGGTGACCGCCGTGGCAAAGCCGCCGTCGGTGAGCCGCTGCTCCACCGCCAGGCGGAAGGGGAAGGGATACATGGCCAGGGTGTCCGGGCTGTCCGTCAGCTCCAGCCGGGCCCAGTCCTCCCCCTGTTCCGCCACGGCAAATTCCTGCCGCCGGGCAAAGCCGTGGCGCTCCATGGCGTACTCCTTTCCCCCGATGGTCACCTTTCCGTCCCGCAGGTTCCCCACCACGGGGAACAGCAGGGGGTTCCGGCCCGCCCAGTAGGCCGGGTCTCCGCCCCAGATGTACTCCAGGCCGTCCTCGTCCCGGTAGGATACCAGCTCAGCCCCCTTCGTGTCAATCCGGGCGGTGCGGCCGCCCCGTCTCAGCTCCAGCTCCATTTTGAGCGCCTCCTTCTTGATTCTGAGGGCATGATACCACGTCCCGGCGAACTTTACAAGGCCGGGTTGGGCGGCTGGAATCTGTTTCAAAAATGGTTTCGATGTGCCGTTTGGTTTGACAGACGGCCCATTCCGGGATACAATAGGAACACGAACTTAAGAAAGGAGCAGCCCGATCATGCTGTTTGCCCAATACGAGCGCTATCAGTACGCCCGCCCCCCGCTGGTGGAGGTCATCTGCCAGCTGCGCTTCCCCACCATCCTGGCCATCGGGGCCCAGGAGCCCGCCGCCTTCCAGGAGGCCGTGCGCCGGGACTTTCCCCAGTACGCCGCCCGGCAGGAGCAGCTGCCCCCCAAGGTGGTGCGCAAAGGCAATACCGCCTCTTTGGAGGCCCAGAAGCCCATCACCAACTACAACTTTGTCTCCCAGGACGGCCGGTGGAAGCTCAACCTGACCCAGAATTTCATTGCCCTGTCCACCGTGGGCTACCAGCGGTGGGAGGATTTTGCCACCCGGCTGGATCAGCCCCTGGCCCAGTTCATCCAGATCTACCAGCCCGCCTACTTTGAGCGCATCGGCCTGCGGTACGTCAACGCCGTCTCCCGCCAGCGGCTGGGCCTGGAGGGCCAGCTGTGGGACGATCTGATCCAGAGCCAGTATATCGGCATACTGGGGGAGCCCGACGTGGAGGAAAGCGAGATCGCCAAGTGCTCCCTGGAGGTGGACACCCCCCTGGTGGGCGGCTACCGGATGAAGCTGCGCACCGGCCCCGGCCTTGTCGGCGGCGGCAAGACCGACAAGGAGGTCAAGTTCGTCCTGGACGCGGACTTCTCCACCGCCGGAAAGATGACCGCGGAGGCGGTGCCTGAGAAGCTGGAGCGGATGCACCGCTTCGCCGTGTGCTTCTTCCAGGGCGCCATCACCAAGGAGCTCCACGAGGCCATGGGCCCCACACCCATGGCGGATTGACCGCACAGCCCCGGAAAAGTCCTTGCTTTTCCGGGGCTCTTGGTATAAAATAGTCAGGTGTCTTGACAGCTTGGAGGCGGTACGGATGAAGAGACTGCTGCTGGTGGTGGACTACCAGAAGGACTTTGTGGACGGGGCCCTGGGCTTTGCCGGCGCGGAGAAGCTGGACGGGCCCATTTCGGCCAAAATCGCCCAATACCGGGCCGCCGGGGACGACGTGGCCTTCACCCTGGACACCCACGGCCTCGACTACCTGGACACCCAGGAGGGCCGGAAGCTGCCGGTGCCCCACTGCCTCCGCGGCTCCGACGGCTGGCAGCTCTACGGCGAGACCGGACAGGCCCTGGACAGGGGCCGGGACAAGGTGCTGGAGAAGCCCGCCTTCCCCTCCCTGGAGCTGGCCGAGTGGCTCCGGGGCCGGGGGTATGACCAGGTGGAGCTGGCGGGGCTGGTGTCCTACCTGTGTGTGCTCTCCAACGCCGTCATGGTCAAGGCCGCCCTGCCGGAGGCGGAGATTATCGTGGACGCATCCTGCACCGCCGGGCCCGATCCGGCTCTCCACGCCAAGGGCCTGGACGTGATGGAGGCCCTCCAGATCACGGTACTGAACCGATAAAGGTTGTGAAACAGATGAAGGAACACATGAACTATACCCTGCTCTGCGACTTCTACGAGCTCACCATGGGCAACGGCTACTTCCAGACCGGGGGATACGCCGATCAGATCTGCTACTTCGACGTGTTCTTCCGCAGCGTGCCCGACGGGGGCGGCTTCGCCATTGCCGCGGGGCTGGAGCAGGTCATCGACTATATCGAAAACCTCCGCTTTACCGAGGAGGACATCACCTATCTGCGGGGTAAGGGCTGCTTCTGCGAGGAATTTCTGAACTATCTGCGGGGCTTCCGCTTCACCGGCGACATCTGGGCCGTGCCGGAGGGCACCCCCATCTTCCCCCGGGAGCCCATCCTCACCGTCCGGGCGCCGGCCATCGAGGCCCAGTTTATTGAGACCTTCCTGCTGCTCACCCTGAACCACCAGTCCCTCATCGCCACCAAGACCAACCGCATCGTCCGGGCCGCCGACGGCCGGCCGGTGAGCGAGTTCGGCTCCCGCCGGGCCCAGGGCCCAGACGCGGCCATCCTGGGGGCCCGGGCGTCCTACATCGCCGGCTGCGCCGGCACCGCCTGCACCCTGGCCGACGAGATCTACGGCTCCCCCGCCGGGGGCACCATGGCCCACTCCTGGGTGCAGATGTTCCCCGACGAGTATACCGCCTTCAAGACCTACTGCCAGCTCTACCCCCACTCCGCCACCCTGCTGGTGGACACCTACAACGTGCTCAAGTCCGGCGTGCCCAACGCCATCAAGGCGTTCCAGGAGGTGCTGCTGCCCCAGGGCATCACCCATTGCGCCATCCGGCTGGACAGCGGCGATTTGACCTACCTGTCCCGCAAGGCCCGGAAGATGCTGGACGCGGCGGGGCTCACCGAGTGCAAGATCGTGGCCTCCAACTCCCTGGACGAGTATATCATCCGGGATCTGCTGCTCCAGGGGGCCAAGATCGACTCCTTCGGCGTGGGGGAGCGGCTGATCACCTCCAAGAGCGAGCCGGTGTTCGGCGGCGTGTACAAGCTGGCCGCCGTGGAGGACAAGGCGGGCAACATCATCCCCAAGATCAAGATCAGCGCCAACCCGGCCAAGATCACCACCCCTCACTTCAAGAAGGTGTACCGCCTCTTTGACAACGAGAGCGGCAAGGCATTTGCCGATCTGATCACCCTCCACGACGAGACGGTGGAGGAGGGGAAGCCCCTGGAGCTCTTCGACCCCGACGCCACCTGGAAGCGCAGCGTGTTCACCAATTTCACCGCCAAAGAGCTGCTGGTGCCCGTATTCCGGGCCGGTAAGCGGGTGTACGACTCGCCCCCCATCGCCGAGATGCGGGCCTACTGCGCCGGGCAGATCGACCTGCTGTGGGACGAGGTCAAGCGGTTTGAGAACCCCCACAACTACTATGTGGACCTGTCCCAGAAGCTGTGGGACATCCAGCAGGAGCTGCTGGAGCGGGAGGGCAAGTAACAGAAAGCCCATCCCCGTTACCACCGCCCCATGGAGGCACCGGCCTCCCGGCGGCGCGCCTGCGCGGCGGGCGCCCCGCTTTTGATGGCAAAAGCGGGGGGAAAACCAGCAGGGGAAGGGATTTCGATTTCCCTTCCCCTGCACCCTATCCTTAAAACGACCAAAAAGGGGGCTCCGGCCCCCTTTTTGGATTTTCCCCCAAGCTGTCCTACAGGTAGCTTACCAACCGAGGGGGCTTACTTTGTAACGCCCCCTCGGTTCGCGGCACGCGGCGGCCCCGGCGCACTCTGTAGGGGCGGATAGTATCCGCCCGAATCCGTAGGGGCGACCTGTGGTCGCCCGCCCCATGGAGGCACCGGCATCACCGCTCTGTGGCGCGCGACGACTCGGCGCGCGTGTCACCCCCGTGTTCCGCCATACCGCGAACATCCCTCCCGGCTGTCAAGCCGGGAGGGATGTTTATGGCAACGTATACAGAAAATTACCAGCTGCACCAGTGGGTGCCCGAGGACGATTTCCTCAGAACCGACTTCAACACGGACTTCCAGAAG
>ERZ1643247.2142-NODE-2142-length-16219-cov-103.334076_pt1 | contig 16219 bp, 14 predicted proteins | sample MGYA00579264_ERZ1643247 | MGnify/ENA primary metagenome ERZ1643247 (study PRJEB29033, sample SAMEA4952262) | chicken gut metagenome | biome: Broiler Chicken; feature: Gastrointestinal Tract; material: Caecum | place: Ireland | collected 2018 | study: Broiler... | reverse complement strand
CCTGCTGCTGAGAGAATTGATGTTGACGAGACAGGAAAGATTTCCGGTCTGTTCTGATCATTTTGAATTGGGGATTTCTCTGGATTTTACAGCAATAATTTTCAGATTTTAGGAGGATACGAGAAATGGGATTTTCAACAGTACCATGTAATGAATTTGTAGAGGTTCTGGCTTCGAAAGCTCCAGTACCGGGAGGCGGCGGAGCGTCTGCTTTGGTAGGCGCCGTAGGCATTGCCCTGGGAAATATGGTTGGAAGCCTGACGGTAGGCAAGAAGAAATATGCGGATGTAGAAGATGAGATGTGGGAATTAAAGAAGAAATGTGACGAGCTTCAGAAAGATTTTCTCCGTCTTATCGAGAGAGACGCAGAAGTTTTTGAACCTCTTTCCAAAGCATATGGTATGCCCAGAGAGACAGAAGAAGAAAAGGCTGAGAAGGCCCGGGTTATGGAGATCGTTTTAAAGGACGCCTGTTCAGTTCCCATGGAGATCATGGAAAAATGCTGTGAGGCCATCGAAGTGATCGTCGAGTTTGCTGCAAAAGGCTCTAAACTGGCAATCAGTGACGCCGGTGTCGGAGCTGCCTTCTGCAAGGCTGCTTTAAAAGGCGCAAGTCTGAATGTTTATATCAATACAAAATCCATGGCAGACAGAGAGTATGCAGAGGAGTTAAACAAGAAGGCTGACGCAATGCTGGAAAAATATACAAAGATCGCAGATGAAACCTTTGACAGTGTTTTATCCAGATTAAAATAATAGAGTCCTATGCTGGACTGAAACAACATATTGCAGGAGGAATTGAAAAATGGCAAAGAGATTACTTGGAAAAGAAGTAACAGCCGCGCTGAATGAAAGAATTAAAGCAGATGTTGCAGCGCTGGAAGAAAAAGGCATAAAACCTACTCTGGGAATTATCCGTGTAGGTGAAAATGAAAGTGATATTTCTTATGAGAGAGGCGCCACAAAGCGCTGTGAGACTCTGGGTGTTGCCTGTGAGAAGGTACTGCTTCCCGCAGATGTATCCCAGGAGGATCTGCTGGCAGAGATCGAGAAGATGAATAAGAACGACTGTATCCACGGGGTATTGCTGTTCCGTCCTCTTCCAAAACATTTAGATCAGGCAGTTATCGAAAATGCGCTGGATCCTGCAAAGGATGTAGACTGTATGACAGACGGTTCCATGACCGGAGTATTTACAGGCAAAGAAGTAGGATTCCCTCCATGTACTCCTCAGGCATGTATGGAGATCCTGGATCATTACGGCATTGACTGCACGGGAAAGAGAGCAGTTGTTATCGGCAGAAGTCTAGTAGTAGGAAAACCTGCAGCTATGATGCTGATCAAAAAGAATGCCACAGTTACTGTATGCCATACAAGAACTGTAGATATGCCTTCTGTTGTAAAGGAAGCAGATATCGTTATCGTGGCAGCAGGCCGGGCAGGCGTGGTAGATGATACATACTTAAGACCAGGCCAGGTAGTCATTGACGTAGGTATTAATGTAAACGCAGAAGGAAAACTCTGCGGAGATGTAGATTTCGAGAAAGCGGAACCTATCGTAGAGGCGATTACTCCAGTGCCAGGCGGTGTTGGAAGTGTAACTACATCTGTACTGGTAGGCCACGTTGTAGAAGCTGCAAAGAGAAAATATTTATGATACCAGGGTGGATTGTGGAAGTGCGCAGCACGCAGCAATCCGTCGATATCATAGTTGGGAGCTTTTGCCCTCAACATTATAAAAAAACGATCATAAGTAAAGCGGGTCCCGGCGGGAATTTTATCCCTGTCGGGGCCTGTTTTGCTGTCGGGGGCAGAGGCAGTTCTGATGACAGAAGCACAGATGGAATCCTTATCCGGAAAACTCTGTCATATCCTTTCGATACCAGAGGGGAAGGAAATTCCGCTGGCAGCGGTAGTTTGCCCGTGCCTCTACTCCCACAGCGTTAAAGAAGGCTTTCCACAGGGAAGAATAAGTATCTCCTTTTCTGGCTTCCTCCATATGGGCTAATTCCTGAGGGGTGACAGGCGTGAGAAAATAATGTTGATCAGAAGGATGGACCAGGGCTATCCTTCTTTTTTTATCTGCGATCAGCCAGTTTTCCGAGGGCATACGGTCGGCAAAGTGGGGTGCAATAAGTGTGAGAATATTACATTTTGGCTGGATAAGAGAAAAAAGAACCTGATCGTTCAGTCTGGAAAAGCGGACAAATTCCCGGAACTGGTGGCTCTCGTTGGTCACCTTCCGGTCCAGCTCAAAAAGAGCCGATACATAGGGATCGCCAAGCATACGGGTAACCTGGGAGCCCCGGGCAAAGCCCAGGACAAGAAAGCGGTAAATAATATCCAGTTTCTCCGGATTCCAGTGCATGGCCGCCCGGTAAACATCCTGATAGGCATTTTCTGAGATTTTCGACCGGATGGAACGGATCACCTTTTTATATTTTTCCGGATCAGGATCGACGTGCCGGTATTGACAGAACAGTTCCGGTTCCTCTATAGGTTCTGTCATCAGCTTGATATTAGAATGGCCCAGTCTGGCGGCCCAGGCGTCATAGATACAGGTCATCATAGATTCAAAATCATCATGACAGGTAAAAACTACCATTTTTCATACCTCCTGTGTAAGGGGAACGGATGGCCCCGGGATTTTGGAATGCTGTTTATAATTGCCCGGTTATGATCTTCCGGCTGTCTTCTACGGTAGGCGGGACTTCCAGAAAATGATCATCAAAGAGAGAAAGCTGGCGGTAGGTCTGAGGATGTTCCAGATCCCACAGGGAGCTTTTTTCACTCTGAGTTAACTGCCTGGTGATAAAGTCTTCTTCAATAGGGGTACGGTACCGCATTTTTCCATGGCAGGTGATAAAATACTGGGCTCGTTTCAGAACTACGCCCATAGTCTTTAAAGAAGAAAAATCCAGCCGGCCACAGCGTCTTGCCTGTAGGATCCTCCAGGCGGATTTGTTTCCGATACCGGGTACTTTCAAAAGATCCTGATAGGAGGCTGTGGAGACTTCTATGGGAAAAAGCTCCAGGTGGCGAAGAGCCCAGTCACATTTAGGATCCAGAAAGATATTAAAATCCGGTCGGGAAGGACTGAGGAGATCGTCCGCCTGGAATCCATAATATCTTAAAAGCCAGTCCGCCTGATAAAGCCGGTGTTCTCTCAGAAGAGGGGGCGCTGTATCCAGAGATGGAAGAGCCCGGTCTTCATTCAAGGGAATGTATGCAGAGAAGAATACCCTTTTCAGATCATACTGCTGGTATAAAGCCTGGGTGACTTTCAGAAGCTGGTAGTCGTTCTCAGGGGTAGCGCCTATGATCATCTGAGTGCTTTGTCCAGCAGGGGCAAAGGGACGGGAGGCCCCTTTTGGGGAAGCCGCCTTTTCCGGAAAAGGTGGAGAGGACGGGGCAATGCCGGATAGAGCAGTTCCTGAAGGGACCAGGGGTTGTCCGGGAAGAGCCTCTGCAGGACCGTCTAACCGGCTGCTTTTTTCACCGGATGAGGAAAAAATATTTCCTGACAGATACTGATTGCCGAAATGACGCTCCATGGAGGCGGTTTTTCCAATAGACAGCCGGTAGTCCCGGATCTGCTGCCGGATCTGGCCCATAGGTCTAAGGATAGCCTGGTGATCTTTGCCGGGGGCAAGAAGCTGAAGGCTTTCTTTGGTGGGAAGTTCCATGTTGACACTCATACGGTCTGCCAGATAACCGATCTTCTGTATGATCTCGGGAGCGGCTCCGGGCACGGCTTTTGCATGGATATAGCCCCGGAAATGGTATTGCGTCCGCAAAAGAAAAAGGGTCTGATACATCAGTTCCATAGTATAGGTGGGGTTTTTTATAACTCCGGAGCTTAAGAAAAGCCCTTCAATGTAATTTCTTTTGTAAAATTCTATAGTAATGGTGCATAGTTCTTCCGGGGTAAAAGAGGTCCGGATCCTCTGGTTAGAGCGACGGTTGATGCAGTATTTGCAGTCATAAATACAGTCATTAGAGAGAAGGACCTTTAACAGAGAAATACATCGGCCGTCAGCTGCAAAGCTGTGGCAGATGCCCCAGGCTCTGGAATTGCCAAGACTTCCTTTTTCTCCTTTTCGGTCCACACCGCTGGAAGTACAGGCCACGTCATATTTGGCGGCGTCTGACAGGATCTTTAATTTTTCTTCTAAGTCTGGTTCACGTTTTATTTCCATGATCAGTTCCTCGGTTCCAATTAATATACGAACGTGTGTTCTGGTTCTATTATAAGAGAAGAATGTATAATTGTCAAGAACAAATGTTCGATAAAAGTACACGTATTTTATGACGGGATCCTGCATATATATTATTAATATGATGTCAGGCCCGGAGACTGTATTGTTGTGTTCCTGAAATCGGCAGTGCGGTCTTTTATCTGGTCCTGACAGGAGGATCAAGGAGGCAGGTTCATGGATGCATATCATATCTATCAGGATATCCAGGCCCGTACAAACGGGGAAATTTACATAGGCGTAGTAGGACCGGTCCGTACGGGAAAGTCTACTTTTATCAGGCGTTTTATGGAGCTGGCAGTTCTCCCCAATATGGAGGAAAACCAGAAAAAAGAGGTCAGGGATCAGCTCCCCTTAAGCGGTTCCGGTAAGATGATCACCACAGTAGAGCCTAAATTTATCCCAAAGGAAGCCGCCAGGATCTCTCTGGGAGAGGATCTGGAAGCGAAAATACGTCTGATCGACTGCGTGGGATTTATGGTCCGGGATGCGGCAGGAAATATGGAAGAGGGAAAAGAACGGATGGTGAAAACTCCCTGGTTTAACTACGAGATCCCTTTTCATCAGGCAGCGGAAACGGGAACCAGGAAAGTGATCGAGGAGCATTCCAGTATAGGACTTGTGATCACCTGTGACGGCTCATTTGGGGAGATCCCCAGAGAAAATTACATAGAAGGGGAAGAGAAAACGGTCCAGGAATTGAAAAAGACGGGAAAGCCCTTTCTGATCCTGGTAAACTCTCAGAAGCCCTATAAGGAGGAAACCCAGAATCTGGTCCAGGAACTGAAGAAAAAATATCAGGCGGGAGTAATCAGCGTAAACTGCGAGCAGCTCCGAAAAGAAGATGTTACCAGGATCCTGGAAAAGATCCTTTATGAATTTCCTATTGTGCAGATGGAGTTTTATGTGCCCAAATGGGTGGAAATGCTGCCGGCAGATCACTATCTGAAGGAAAATCTTCTGGATGGTATCCGGGAGCTGATGGGGAAGATGAAGTATGTAAAAGACGCAGCCCGGGAACATTTTCCTTTCTCTTCTGAATATGTAAGAAATATGACCCCCGAAAAGATTTCCCTTTCTAACGGCAGGGTACAGGTCCGGGTGGATATGGACGAAAAATGGTATTATGAGATCCTCAGCGAAATGACGGGGGTGTCCATCTCTGACGAGTATGAACTGATCCACACGATGCAGGAAATGGCGAAAATGAAGAAAGAATATGTGAAGGTCCAGGATGCCATTTCTGCGGTCAGGGGAAAAGGTTACGGAGTAGTGACGCCGGACAAAGAAGAGATTAAGCTGGAAGAGCCGGTGGTGATCAAACAGGGCAGCAAGTACGGGGTGAAGATCAAATCAGTAAGTCCTTCTATCCATATGATCCGGGCAAATATCGAGACAGAGATCGCCCCTATTGTAGGAAGCGAAGAGCAGGCCAAAGATCTGATCGAATATATTAAAACCTGCGATGAAAGAAAAGAAAGCGTCTGGCAGACCAATATATTCGGAAAATCTATCGGACAGCTGGTGGAAGACGGGATCCACGCCAAGCTGGTCCAGATCGGGGATGAGAGTCAGATAAAGCTCCAGGATACCATGCAGAAGATTGTTAATGACAGCAAGGGCGGACTGGTCTGTATTATCATATAAACAATATAAAAATGCGCTTCCGATCATTAAAACGGAAGCGTATTTTTTACAGCCCATAGCTGCTTCCCTTGCATAGCCCCGATGCCAGAATCTTTCTTTCAGCAAATAGCCAATTCTTTTTGGAAAGTGTACCACCTTTAACTTAATTCTGAGTCTGTACAGAACAGCGCCTTGTTTTGATTGCGGCTCTGTACAGAGAAGGGTTTATGTGATAAAGTTTAGAAAAAGATTAACAACACGCTTTGCTTAAAAGCAGCGGAAAAGAGGAAAAAATGAAGAATACAGGGAATCGGGAATCCAATTATGAGAAAGTATTTGACCAGATCAGAGCGTGGTTTTTGCAATGTCCTCAGGAGAACATTGCTAAGAAGGTGGGGGCAGAGTTTGATACGGAAAATCTCTACCTCCCTTTTTTCGGTGAAAGGTGCAGGATCAACAGAACAACCGGGGAGATCACAGGAGCAGGGCAGCGGCAGATACCGGTTACAGAGAGACTGACGATCATGCACCATCTGCGGTACTGCCAGAGCTATGCAGAAGAAGGAAGAAAAATGGTGCCTTTCCGGGAAATCCGGGAAGCGGCAGTGTTTGAACGGGCTTATGAAAGAGCTGCGCTTGATCCCTTAAAAAAACATTTTGCAGGCCGGCCTCAGGAGCTTTTAAAAGCAGGACTTAAACTAGGCGGCGTCAGGGAAAAATATGGAGATGTAAGCGTTACGCTCTACGCATTTCCAAAGATCAGTCTTACTTATATTTTCTGGGACAAAGATGAGGAGTTTCCGCCATCTGCCAATATACTATTCCAGGATACCATTGCCCAGTGGACCCATCCGGAAAGTGTGCCGACACTGGCCCAGATCGGTACGGAAAGGCTGATACAGGAGGCTGTCTGAATTGTGACTGACAGGAGGCGGAGATTCCTGGTTTACGTTGACTTTTTGCACAGAAAATTATATAATAAACAAGGTCATTCTTAAAAAAATAAGCTGAAAATTTTTATGGAAGCAGGTGGAATTCCTGTGCAAGTCCGTTACTGTGAAAGCCAGATACATGAGATTTTCAGACGGTGTGAAGGTTTTATCTGCGGCAACCGGATACCTTCACGGATATAGTGTGTGATACAGGGCTGATACAGCTCTGTGCGGGATCCGTTGCCAGTCGGCAGCGGATTTTTCATTGCGTAAAATTCGGCTTTTAGAAGAAAACAGAGGCAGGATATGAAACATAAGACAGGATTAGAAGGTTATTACAGTATAAAAAACAATAAGAAAATGAGATATGGCTACACTACCGGTTCCTGCGCTGCCGCTGCGGCAAAAGGAGCAGTGGAGATCCTTCTGGAAGACAGGAAGGTGGAACAGGTGAAGCTTATGACCCCGAAAGGGATCCTCCTGGATCTGGAACTTCTCCATATCAGCCGGGGAAAGGACTGGGCCTCCTGTGCCGTGAAAAAGGACGGCGGAGATGATCCGGATGCCACAAACGGACTGGAGATCTTTGTAAAAGCGGAAACGACCAGAAAGCCAGGAATCCGGCTGGAAGGGGGAGAAGGCGTTGGAAGGGTAACGAAAAAAGGCCTGGAGCAGCCGGTGGGAAGCCCGGCCATCAACAAAGTCCCCCGATCCATGATCCTAAAAGAGGTCGAGGAGATCTGTTCCAGAGCGGATTATGAAGGAGGGCTCCTTCTTACCGTCAGTGTGCCGGGAGGGGCCCAGGTAGGAGCCAGAACCTTTAATCCCAGGCTGGGGATCCAGGGAGGAATTTCCATTCTGGGGACTTCGGGCATTGTAGAGCCCATGAGTGAAAGCGCTCTGATCAAAAGTATTGAGATCGAAATGCGTCAGAAGGTGGAAAATGGAGGAGAGTATCTTCTGATTACCCCGGGAAATTATGGGGCTGCCTATTTAAAAGAGCATATGGATCTGCCGTTTGAGGAAAACATGAAGTGCAGCAATTATATCGGAGAGACCCTGGATATGGCACTGGATATGGGGGTGAAGGGAATCCTTTTTGTCTCTCATATCGGCAAGTTTGTTAAGGTGGCAGGAGGGATCATGAACACCCACTCCAGATGTGCAGACAGCCGGGCGGAATTACTGGCCGCCAATGCTATCCGGGCGGGAATCTCTCTGGAAGGAGCCAGAGAAATCCTGGATACTATTACCACAGACGAAGCTCTGGCTGTGATAAAAAGAGAAAATCTCCTGGAGCCGGTTATGGAAGAACTGACAAAAAGGATCCTGTATTACATGAACCACAGGACCTATGACCGGATGCTGCTGGGGGCCGTGATATTCTCCAACGAATACGGCTATCTGGGGCAGACAGAAAATACAGAGGAATTGATCCGGCTTTTGCAAAAACAATATAAAAAGCCGTCAGTATAAAGAAATACAAAACAAAGGAGACAGACATGCAAGGAAAGTTATACGGAGTAGGAGTAGGACCGGGAGACCCGGAGCTTCTTACCTTAAAAGCACTGAGACTGATAAAGGAGAATGAAGTTATCGCTGTGCCGGGAAAGGATATCCAGGCCAGCGTGGCTTATCAGATCGTAAAAGGCGCTTATGAGGATTTGGATAAAAAGACATTGATCCCTGTGGCTATGCCTATGACCAAGGACCCCCAGGTGCTGAAAGCAAACCACGATAAGGCGGCAGATCAGGTGGAGGACTATCTCAAAAAAGGGAAAAATGTGGTCTTTCTGACTTTGGGAGATACTACGGTATATTCCACCTATCTCTACGTTCATAAAAGGATCCTGGAGAGAGGCTATGAGGCGGAGATCGTCAGCGGCATTACCTCCTTCTGCGCAGTAGCGGCCAGGCTGAATATGGGACTGGTGGAGGCGGATCAGCCTCTCCATGTGATACCGGCTACCTATAAAGCGCGGGAAATGGATGAAATCCTGCAGCTTCCCGGGACAAAGGTCCTGATGAAGACAGGGAAGAAAATGAAACAGGTAAAAGAGAGTATAGAAAAAAGCGGACAGAAAGCAGTGATGATCGAAAACTGCGGTATGCCTTCAGAAAAAATATACCGGTCTGCAGAAGAGATCCCGGAAGATTCCGGATATTATTCTCTGATCATTGTAAAAGAAAACTAACAGAAGAAAGGAATACATCATGGTACATTTTGTGGGAGCAGGAAGCGGAGCGGCAGATCTGATCACCCTTCGCGGAAAAAAATTATTAGAGGAAGCAGATGTGATCATTTATGCAGGATCTCTGGTAAATCCTCAGCTTTTGGAGTATGCCAGAGAGGACTGTAAGATCTTTAACAGCGCAAAGATGACTCTGGAGGAAGTCCTGGAGGTGATCTTCCAGGCAGAAGAAGAAGGGAAGACCACGGTCCGTCTCCATACAGGAGATCCCTGTCTTTACGGAGCTATCCGGGAACAGATGGATGTGCTGGATGAGAAAGGGATCGCTTATGATTACTGTCCGGGAGTAAGTTCCTTTTCCGGGGCAGCGGCGGCCTTAAACCTGGAATATACACTTCCGAATGTTTCCCAGAGCGTGATCATTACCCGTATGGCGGGAAGGACACCGGTGCCGGAAAAGGAGAGTATAGAATCCTTTGCGGCCCATCAGGCCACTATGGTGGTGTTCTTAAGTACAGGTATGCTGGAGGAGCTTTCCAGAAGGCTGATCGAAGGAGGATATAAACCGGATACCCCTGCCGCTATTGTTTATAAGGCTACCTGGGAGGATGAGAAAAAGTTCGTGTGTACCGTAGGAACACTGGCCCAGACGGCAAAAGAAAATCATATAACCAAGACGGCGCTGATGATCATCGGAGATGTGGTATCCCACAATTCCTATGACCGTTCCCTGCTATATCATCCGGAATTTACCACAGAATTCAGAAAAGGCACCGGTTCCAAGTAATATTGGACAAAAGATAAGAGGTGAAGAATATGAAGATTGCGATCATAAGTTTCAGCCGGGCGGGGTATCGTCTCAGCGAGATGATCTACTGGGTGCTGAAAGAACGGGATTATGAGGTCAGATCCTATACAAAAAGTAAATATACGAAGAAGGTTTTGGATGAATCCCAGCTGGATGAAGATTCCAGAGATTTCCGGAATGTAAAGGATTTTGCAAAGCCTGTGGACGAATCTATCAAAGAATGGACAAAAGCCAGATTTGCAGACTGCGACGCCATTATTTTTATCGGCGCCTGCGGCATTGCCGTCCGGAGCATTGCTCCATTTGTAAAAAGCAAGAAAGTGGATCCTGCGGTCGTGGTAGTAGATGAACAGGGAAAATTTGCCATTTCCCTTCTTTCCGGTCATATCGGAGGCGCCAATGAACTGGCCCAGGAGGTGGCGGAGATCGTCCATGGACAGCCGGTAGTGACTACGGCAACAGACCTGAACAATAAATTTGCAGTAGACGTTTTCGCTAAGAAAAACGGTTGTTTTATCTCAGATATGAATCTGGCAAAGGAAGTTTCCGCAGCCCTTCTGGCAGGAAAAGAAGTAGGGTTTGCCAGTGATTTCCCCTGGCTTGGAGAAATCCCGGAAGAGCTGAAGCTTCTGGAAGAAGGAAAGGAAAAACCGGAGCTTGGGATCTATGTGACAAACGGCTATATGGAGCACCCCTTTGTCCATACTCTCTATCTGATCCCCAGGGTGATCACCACCGGGGTAGGATGTAAAAAAGAGACGCCGAAGGAGATCGTGGAGAAGGTGATCCGCAGGGCCTGCGACGAACAGCTGATCCCCTCTGTGGCTATGGAACAGGTAGCCAGCATTGACCTGAAAAAAGACGAAGAAGGGATCCTGGAATACTGTGAGGAAAGAAATCTTCCGTTTATTACCTACAGTAAAGAAGAACTGGAAGAAGTAGAAGGAACCTATGCCTCTTCTTCCTTTGTAAAAGATGTTACCGGAGTGGATAATGTGTGCGAAAGAGCCGCTCTTCTGGGAAGCAGCAGGGAAGGAAAAGGACGGCTGATCTTGAGAAAATTTGCCCAGGACGGGGTGACCGTAGCTCTGGCAATGAAGAAATGGAGTGTGAATTTTGAATAAATTATATGTTGTTGGAATCGGTCCGGGCGCTTACGAAAAGATGACCATCGAGGCTGCCCAGGCTTTAAAAAACAGTGATGTGATCATTGGGTATACCGTGTATGTAGACCTGGTAAAAGAGCATTTTCCGGGAAAAGAGTTTATGACTACTCCAATGAAAAAAGAGGTAGAACGCTGCCAGATGGCTTTTGAGGAAGCCATAAAGGGAAAGACCGTTTCCATGATCTGCAGCGGAGACGCAGGAGTTTACGGCATGGCAGGGCTGATGTATGAAGTGGGAGTAAAATATCCCCAGGTAGAACTGGAGATCATCCCGGGAGTAACCGCTGCCACAGGGGGCGCCGCAGTGCTGGGAGCGCCTTTGATCCATGATTTCTGCCTGATCAGTCTCAGCGATCTGCTGACTCCCTGGGAGAAGATCGAGACCAGGCTTTTGGAGGCTTCTAAAGCAGATTTCGTTATCTGCCTGTACAATCCTTCCAGTAAAAAACGTCATGATTATCTGGAAAAGGCCTGCAATCTGATGATGGAATATAAGGCTCCGGATACGGTCTGCGGTATTGTGGGAAATATCGGAAGAGAGGGCGAATCCATGAAAGTCCTGACTCTGGAAGAATTAAAGACCACAAAGGTAGATATGTTTACTACGGTTTTCGTGGGAAATTCCCAGACGAAAAATGTGGGAGGAAAAATGGTAACTCCCAGAGGATATAAAAATGTGTAAAGTGATTGTTTTTGCCGGTACCACAGAGGGAAGAGAGATCGCAGAATTTCTGGCCCGCCATCAGATACCGGGACATATCTGTGTGGCTACTGAGTATGGGGAGCACCTTCTGCCGGAAAGTCCGGTTCTGGAAATCTCCCATCAGCGTCTGGATCTGGAGGAGATGAAATCTTTATTTCAGGAAAAAAATCCGGATATGGTGATAGACGCTACCCATCCTTATGCTGCCCAGGTTACAGAGAATATAAAAAAGGCCTGCGAAGAAACGGGAAAAGAGTATATCCGTATCCTCCGGGAAAACCAGGAGATGAAAGAGGGAGGAGACTGGATCTTTGCAGACAGCGTGGAAGAGGCTGTGGAACTTCTTTCCCATACAGAAGGAAACATTCTGGCTACCACCGGAAGCAAGGAAGCGGCCAAGTATACGAAACTGGAAAACTTTCAGAACAGAGTTTTTCTCCGGGTCCTATCTTTGCCTAAGGTAGCCATTGAGTGCAGCCAGCTGGGATTTCAGGGAAAAAATCTGATCTGTATGCAGGGCCCTTTTTCTAAAGAATTGAATGCAGCCATGATCCGGCAGCTGGACTGTAAATATCTGGTCACTAAAATGTCAGGCGACGCAGGAGGATTTCAGGATAAGATTGACGCAGCCAGAGAATGCGGCTGTATACCAGTAGTCATCGGAAGGCCTCTGAAAGAGGAAGGGATTTCTGTAACTCAGTGCCGCCGGCTTTTGTGCGGCAGGTACGGGCTGAAATCTCAGGGAGAGGTTTCCCTGGTAGGGATCGGCATGGGCAGCAGGGAGGGTCTTACCCTGGAAGCCCGGAAGATCATCAGCAGCGCCCAGCTTCTGATCGGAGCCAGGAGAATGATAGAGGCCTGTAAAGAACCGGGCCAGGATTTCTTTATAGAATATAACAGTCAGAAGATCGCAGAGTATATAGAGGAACATCCGGAATATGACAAGATTGCCATTCTTCTTTCTGGTGATCCGGGATTTTACAGCGGCGCTAAGAAACTCCTGCAGGCTCTGGATGGAAAGAAGGTACAGGTTGTTTCCGGTATCTCTTCCCTGGTATACTTTATGAGCCGTATCGGAAAGTCCTGGGATGATGTGCTGATCACCAGCGCCCATGGACGGGAGAGGGATCTGGTTTCTCTGATCCGCCATAACCGGAAGGTGTTTTCTATTCTGGGGACCAGAGAGGGGATAAGAGATCTGGCCCGGAAGCTGCTGGAATATGACATGACAAATGTGATCTTGTATACCGGAGAATGTCTCTCTTACCCGGAAGAAAAGATCCGAAAGGGAAAACCGGAGGATTTTCTGGACTATGAAGGAGATCCCCTGAGCGTAGTCTATGCGGAAAATCAGGAATATCAGGAGCTTTTGGCGGTACACGGAGTTCCGGACAGGGCTTTTATCCGGGACAAAGTGCCTATGACAAAAGAAGAGATCCGTACGGTTTCTCTTTCCAAGCTGAGGCTCAGAAGAGATTCTGTCTGTTACGACATAGGAGCGGGAACCGGATCGGTATCTGTGGAAATGGCCCTGCGGGTACCTTACGGAAAAGTTTTTGCTATTGAAAAAAAAGAGCTGGCTTTTGAGCTTTTAAAGAAAAATAAGAAGAAATTTGCTACAGAAAATCTTACTGTGATCCAGGGTACGGCGCCGGAAGCTTTGGAAGAACTGCCGGCTCCTGACCAGGCATTTATCGGGGGCTCTTCAGGAAATATGAAGCAGATCCTGGAGCTGTTGCTTCAGAAAAATTCCCGGGTCAGGATTGTGATCAACTGCATTGCTCTGGAAACGGTAGCAGAGACCCTTAGCTGTATAAAAGAGCTGGCTGTTACAGATACAGAGATTGTCCAGCTCAGTGTGAGCAAGGCAAAAGAAATCGGTTCCTATCACATGATGATGGGAGAAAACCCTATTTATATTATCTCCTGTACGGGAGATGGAAAGGGGAGCTGACCATGGAGACACCACGTTTTCTCCTGACTGCCGGGGCCAGCGGCAGCGGGAAGACTCTGATCACCTGCGGGATCCTGCAGGCCCTGAAAAACAGAGGGTTAAGTCCCGCCTCTTTTAAGTGCGGACCGGACTATATCGATCCTATGTTCCATACCAGGGTCATCGGAACAAAATCCAGAAATCTGGATACCTTTTTTACAGAAGAAAATACCCTGAAATATCTCCTGGAGAGGAACAGCCGGGGCTGTGATATCGCCGTAATGGAAGGGGTTATGGGATACTATGACGGGGTGGGAGGCACCACCTTCCTGGCCAGCGCCTATGATCTGGCCAGGACTACCAGAACACCGGCGGTGCTTATTGTAAACAGCAAGGGCATGAGCCTTTCCCTTCTGGCCTATATCAAAGGTTTCTGCCAGTACAGGGAAGACAGCGGGATAAAGGGTGTGATCCTGAATCAGATGTCCCCAATGCTCTATCCCAGGATGAAAAAAAAGATCGAAGAAGAGCTGGAAGTAAAGGTATACGGCTATGTTCCCAGAGTAGAGGAATGTACTATTGAAAGCAGACATCTGGGTCTGGTCCTGCCCGGGGAAGTGGCGGATCTGAGAGAAAAGCTGAACCGGCTGGCGAAAGTCCTGGAGGATACTCTGGACCTGGACGGCCTTCTGGGGCTGGCGAAAACCGCTCCGGCTCTGGAGACAGAAAAACCGGTTTTGCCGGCTGGAGACAGGAAAACTCCGGTCAGGATCGGCCTGGCAAGGGACGAGGCATTCTGCTTTATTTATGAAGATAATCTGGAGCTTTTGAAGGAGCTTGGGGCGGAACTTATAGAGTTTTCCCCGATCCATGATACCCGGCTTCCAGAAGGTCTGGACGGTCTCCTTCTTTACGGAGGTTATCCGGAGCTGTATGGAAAAGAGCTGGAAGAAAACCGGGATATGCGCAGGCAGATAAAAGAGGCCTTGGATAAGGGGCTTCCGGTGATGGCAGAGTGCGGGGGATTTATGTATCTCCACCAGTATTTCCAGGACATGGAAGGAAATGACAGAGAAGGTATAGGGGCTATTGAAGGAAGGGCTTATAAAACTCCCAGGCTTTCCAGATTCGGGTATCTGACTCTGGAGAAAAAAGAGGGAGATGTTTTCGGAAAGAAGATCGGGTCCTGTCCTGCCCATGAATTTCATTATTTTGATTCTACAAACTGCGGAGGAGACTTTCACGGACAAAAGCCGGAAAGCAGCCGGGGATGGGACTGTATCCACTGTACAGATTCCATGCTCGCCGGATTTCCTCATTTTTATTACTGGGGAAATCCCAGACTTGCCGCAGCTTATGTGGATAGATGCAGAGACTATGCAGAAGAGAGAAGGAGGAAGCAGTTATGAATTTACAGGAAGCAGTCGAGAGTATCCGGCCTTTAGATGAAAAGGCCATGGAACAGTCCAGAGAGCACTGGGACAGTATCGCCCATCCTCTTCACAGCCTTGGAAAGCTGGAGGATATGGTGGTACAGATCGCGGGGATCACAGAAGATCCCAGAGTTCATGTGGATAAAAGAGTCCTGGTACCTATGTGCGCGGACAACGGTGTGGTAGAGGAAGGAGTGACCCAGACCGGACAGGAGATCACTGCCCTTGTAGCTGAAAGTTTCCTTCAGACAAAAGCCGCTTCCAGTATTATGTGCCGGACTGTAAAATGTGACATTTTCCCTGTAGATGTGGGAGTAGCTACAGATGTGAGCATTCTCAACCGGAAAATCGCCTACGGAACAAAAAATATAGCGAAAGAGCCGGCCATGACCAGAGAACAGGCCATTCAGTCTATTGAAACAGGGATTGAGATAGCCTGTATGATGAAAGAAAAGGGATATCAGATCATGGCAACAGGTGAGATGGGCATCGGAAATACCACCACCAGCAGCGCCGTTGCTTCGGTACTCCTGGACCTTCCTGTTGAAAAGATGACAGGAAGAGGAGCAGGACTTTCCACAGAAGGTCTTAACCGGAAGATCCAGGTGATCAAACATGCCATTGAAATACATAAACCAGACAAGGCAGATCCTATAGATGTCCTGGCAAAAGTAGGAGGCTTTGATATCGGCGGGATCGCAGGTCTGTTCCTTGGGGGAGCAGCCTGTCATATGCCGGTAGTCATTGACGGCGTGATCTCCGCTACAGGAGCGGTCCTGGCGGCTGCTATCTGCCCTCAGGCAAAAGATTATATGCTGGCATCTCACGTATCCAAAGAACCGGCAGGAGAACTGATCTTAAAAGCTCTTGGCAAAGAAGCGCCCCTTCACTGCGACATGTGCCTGGGCGAAGGAACCGGAGCCTTAAACCTCTTCCCTCTCCTGGACACCGGCCTGGCCGTCTACCACGGCATGAGCGACTTCCACAACTTCGGCATGGAAGCATATGAACACTTGCAATGAAAGCCCAGTCTCAAAGCAGAGACAGGGCAGACTGCTTGCAGGCTGGGCTGGCTGTGCTTTGGAGACGCTAACCCGCATGAGCAAGAAGGCCGACAGGCCGGATTGGGAATGGGGGTCAGGATTGCGGGAGTGCAAAGCACGAAGCAATC
>ERZ1643247.2140-NODE-2140-length-16247-cov-8.755620_pt1 | contig 16247 bp, 19 predicted proteins | sample MGYA00579264_ERZ1643247 | MGnify/ENA primary metagenome ERZ1643247 (study PRJEB29033, sample SAMEA4952262) | chicken gut metagenome | biome: Broiler Chicken; feature: Gastrointestinal Tract; material: Caecum | place: Ireland | collected 2018 | study: Broiler... | reverse complement strand
TGACATGTCTGGAAACTGCATTATAATACAAGCAAGGGCAGAACCTCAAAAAATGGGTCCTGCCCAAAGTAACTAATGACATATCTTATATCAGTTTTCTTAGTTTACACAAAACTTGAAACGGTTTCGAAGCCTATTTTTTATCTCTTTAAACTTATAAGCATATTCCTTCTACAATTCTTGCTCAGGTTCTTTAGGTATGGATTGAATCCATTCCAGAGCAAGTAGTTTATTAGTATCCTGTATATTTAGTAGGTCGTAAGTAAAGAAATCTTTTTTCATATTGCATCTGGTCAGTAATGCATTTTGAAGAATTTTCAGGTCTTTATAAGAACAGATGCAGGGGTGTAATTTAGCTATGAACAACTGTTGGCGTGGATTTCCATTTTCAATCGCAAATACGACTTCATCAATAGTTGCAGGCATCCATCCACGGGATATCATCCATTTTACCCAACGGGCATGTTCCCATTCGGCTATGGATTGCTCCTGTTCTGTTCGACTAGTTTCATTTGAAAATTTCCATAATCGCTTAGATAGCGCTTTGAGTTTATGGACGGATGAGAATTCTGTTGATTGACAGATATCCCATGCCAATGGTATTACTTGATTATCTGCATGATCATGGAACTGGAAAATACGATAAGGCATGCTTAATGCAGATGAGAAGGAACTATCCTGATTATATTGTTTCAGATAATAGTCTTTTGTAGCTTTTTTCCACTTTTCAGTATGTTCATAAGTTCCTTCAGAATTCTGTATATAAATTTCTTGTGGATTCACACTATTGTATTGATAATGAATGCAGCGCGCTAATTCTTCAAATGTTCCCCCTGTAATATTGTTAAAGGAATAACGTCTTGATATCTCTCCAAATGGTATAAGTTTCCACGAGTTAAACCAAAGGTCTCCTTCGTTTTCCCCTTCAACGATCATCTCTTTACTAACCCAAGAAAGATTATCATTTCTGCATAAGAATGCTACTGGTGGAGGCACCATTAAATCTTGTTTTTGCTTGTTTGATATATAATTTCTGATCAGAAGTTCTCGAACCTTCGTTGCAAGAGAAAGATTTTTTTCATCAGATTCAGTTGCAACAGCGAAATAATTGTATTGAGAAATATCCAGCAATTTATTTATTTCCTTATATAGTTCCGGAGAATTATAATCGATATTGATTCCTTCGATGACTGGAAACTCAATACCATCTATTTTCAAATTTCCCTTAACCATGCCTGGATATTTGGATTTAATCTTTGCTTCAACTGTTTTACCATCATTTGCGAGGATAGTAATTCTGTTTTCTACAAGGTTGTCTTTAAATCCCATCATCCAGAAGGCTTCACGAACAAGCCATTCAGCTACGTGTGTATTCCCTAAAATAATGAAATTTAAAATTGGTCGTTCAAATGTATTTTTTAAGTTTTCAGATTGTGTTTGCTCAGCAGCCTCTTTCACACTCTTGCTTAACAGTTTAAAATCGATCGATTTAATCGGATAAAATAATGGATGACAGGATAATAACTGCTGTGCAGCCAGTTTATCATCATCCAATATATAAACGGCTATTTGATAGTTGGACAGATGGTTCAGTGCAGTATCGACGAGTGGTTTTGCGGTCTCAAATTCGTGACGGAGAAAAACTTCAATGTTTTCTGTTGATTCTAAGGAAGACTCTTTTATCAATTGCATGAGTGCAAAGAAATCCTGTAAGTTCTGGCGATAATCATCATCTACAAACAAAAAAAGCAGTCGGCAGTTTTCATATATTTTTTCAGAAACAGATTTAATGTTATATTCACTAATAAAACCATCTCCGGTTTTCCATGATTCAGGAACTGTTTTGGCAAATGTTTCAGAAATGATATTATTTGTATTTGCATAGCAGATACCACTGTTTTCTACAATGGCGCGTTCAAATTGCGGTTCAATAGAAAATGTATTGGAAGCTGACCAATCATCCTTAGCCAGTGGGTATCCAAGTCTGTGGCTTAATCCGAGATAATCTTGCGAGGTCTCACCAGACGGCGAAACAAAAAGTCCAAGTTTGATGTATTTGTAGAGAATATAACTTGCTTCTCCACGGAATATTGTATCGACAGAAGGTGTAAAATTAAGGATCTGCAGGCACTTGTTGCAACATTCTTTTGCTGCGTTAATGTCCGTTTGATTAGCACCATTAAAAATAGTTCTGGCTTGATTTAATAATTCAACAGCCTGCTTTTCATTATTCAATTGAATAGCTTTTCGGTTGCCGTGTTGAATGGCGTTATTTAAATAATTATTAAATTTTCGACGAATATCTGCGTGCTGACTTTCAGTTAAGGTTTGGTCTTTATTTAATTCATATGTATACCATGCCAAAAGATAATATGCATCTCCTTGCTCTGCTGGATTTTTTAAAGGAAGTTTCAGCTTTTGGACTAGTTCTTCTAAAGTTCCGGCTCTATTTTCAACGAATTTGCGGGCCTTCTTCAATTCGGATGATTCTTCTCGCTTAGGAACTGGGGGAAGAACTAAAGCGTGCAATTTATAATCGTCATTACTTAAAGGCGTATTGCCACAACCAAAACAAAATAATGTAGATGCGATAACTGATAGGATAGCCAAAGTAAGTGAGTATTCATGGTTAGCTGTTAAAGCTGATAAGCGCTCTGTGATGAATAGATTATTTGGTGGTATATCGAGCAGAATAGCATCAATGGCATTTTCCAGACTTTCATTATAATCAGTTTTAGCTGATGAAGGAACTAGTTCTTCCCATACAGCTTGAAATGCGAGAATATCCGGATGTGTCCGGTAATCCCAACTCTCTAGGGACTTGCTTTTTTGCTTTAGAAAGTGGTCTCTTACATTTTTAAATCGGGAAGAACTGTCATTCTTTGCATGATACATGGATCCGCCATATTTTCTTATGCTGTTAGAATCGAGACTCCCTTTGGGGGCAAATGCAGCCAAATACAGAGACCCTTTTTGTGGAGTATCACTTTGGGCATCAGGCAACCTCATGAACATTTTGTCCATGAATTCTTGCTGCCTTAAAGGGGTTTGGCATAATTGGGTATTTTTACATATATATTGATCCAATTTGTCCCATGTAATTCCCAAGCTTTTATCACGTTTGGAATAATAATCCTGTGCCATAAATCAATCTCCTCTTTTATATGGGTTTCTCGGTTTCAAATTACTGTTTCTAGGGTGGGATTGCGCCTTTTTCAAAGAAACAGTAATTTATTCTCAGATTAAATGAGACACAAAAACTTTATTATTATTATAACATAACTCCCCCTGATTTGTAATGCATAAATGGTCATGAAAATGGATTTTATTGTTTCGAAAGAACAGGCTTATTGTATTGAAATCATAAGACTGATGAAAAAGTCAGGGAATGTTTAAATGATATCAGAAAGAAAAAGGGAGGGCAACAGCCATGAAAAAACTCAATGCAAAACTCGCAATCCAGAACACCGACCGCATCACCATCTATAACACCGGTGACCGTATCGAGTTCTACTATAACAACAGCAATAGAAGAGAGGAAGATGCCTGCTTTTATGAGATTCCGTTTTCTCTCTCGGTAAAGAAGTACTTTGGTTGCCATGGACGCACTATCGGCGAGCTTTATGGCTTTAAGTCCTGGTATAACAAGAAGCTTACAAGCGTTGTAACGACGTTGTTCCGTGAACTGGAGCACTCATTAACCAATGCAAAGACTGTAGCAGCAAGACAGGAGGTGCTCTGTTATGAGAGATAATATTACCAACAGCACCATATCTGCTGAAAGGGGACAGGAGGCTGTATCTGTGAATAGAGAGAAGATGCGTAAGCAGCGCTATAAGAAGGTGAATACTGGAAAGGGAAAGAAGGTCGGTTTCTTTGAATCCGTCGGCTTGAAAATCAAGGGTTTTTGTGATGGCCGTAAGGGAATCCCGCGTCAGACTGATAAAGATGACTGGTTTTCACCGTTTATGAACCAGGAAGTTAACAGCTTCGAGGAGTTCTGCAGTCATACTTGGGGCAGTTTACAGATAGAGAATGAAGGTGAGTATGCCCGCCTGGAGGAATTAATGGACGGCATCCGCCAGAAGAAACGACTCCTGGAGGCTGCAAAAGCGGATTTTGCTGTTGCTGCTACAAGGGAGAATGATTCGGAATTTGCCCGTAAGAAAGGCGAGGATAATCTGACGGATGCTCAGATCCGGGCAAGACGTAAAGCTGAAAAGGAAAAGAAGTTGGCTCCGGTAAAGAAAAAGGTAGCAGGTCTGGAGCAGGAGTTGAAAAATGCGGAAGAGGCGTTTTCAGCTCTGCACAGCAAGCTGGTTGAGGATGACAACACGACCCGTCTGATCTGCCATCGTGTTCGAAATCATATCCTGATACGCCTTGATGTGTACTGGAATTCTGCGTTGAGACGTCATCCGGATGGCGCATCTATGCCAGTTGTACCGGTTATAGAACTGGAGGATGAGGCGGAGGAAGCATATCTTAGCCTGCATAAGGTACTGATGAAGCGTGCGGCTGCGATCCGTGATGCGATTCAGGATGAGGCAGCAGAAAAGGAGGTGGCGTAAATGTTCGGAAGAAAAAAGAAGCAGGCTCAGTTCAATACGATGGATGATTCCAGAGTGACTGTATATGATTTCAAGCGCCGTATACAGTGTCTGTTTGAGTCTTATCGTTCCACAGATTACAGACTTTATCCCGGGCTCAGTGAGGAAGAGATGAAGCCGAAGATCGACAGGCATCTGGAGGCTTTGTTTGCCGGGGACGTGGACGATGGTAACGGCGATATGCTCGACAATATCATTTTTGGACCGTACAGAGAGTCGGTGCCGTATTTGAATATTCAGCGTCTTAACCACAAGGATATGAACCGTCGTCTGGTTGCCCGCAGGGTTTCCGACCGCGCGGATTTCGAAAGGATTCGTGACGAGCGCAAGAATGAACTGGAACGCTTGGAACAGGAATATGAAGATGTATGCAGCAAGATGGCAACAGTAGAGGAGGGGTAAGCATTATGAGTAAAAAAAATAAAGAGATCTACTCGGTAGACAGAAAAACAGGCGAGATTACGAACGAATGCCTTCATCATAACAATCGCAAGCGCTTTAAGGCGGATACTCCATTCGATAACAGTATTGTGCCGTATCTGATTATGGCCTTCTGTGCGACTGTAGACGGTGTTGTATTCTACAGCCTGTTCAGTGGAATCTCTTATGACAGCCCGATGATGCTTGTGGTACAGATTGCCGGTTTCCTGTTCGGCTTTGATATCGTTCCGATTTTTATCGGCATTCAGTATAAGCGCCTGCGGCAGGGAATCACAAAAGACAAGTTTGTACTGATCATGGCTCTGGTTGTCTGTGGCCTGGCATTTGCCATGAACATAGCGCTTCGTATCATGACCATTGATCTGATCTCACCATCTACGGTCAGCACGGCAACAAATTATATGGGTACGGTTACCCAGGAGACGACAGAAACCGGCATCGATGCCACGGCAATTGCGCTTACCATCTTTGGTATGGGTATTCCTGTGGTGACTTCTCTCGGCAGCTGCATGATCAGCTTTATTACATATAATCCGATGAAGATCAAAAAGCAGCGCATAGCAGAGATGATGGAAGATACCAGAGATGAGGTCAGACGTTTTGAGGCCATTCTGGATGACTATGATGCTGAACCGGACTTTTCGGAAAATCTCGAGATGGAGGATGAGGCTAAGTATCAGGAAATGCAGATGATGCATAAAGCCCAGGTAATCGGATATTGCGATTATGTCAGAGAACGTTTGAAGGAACAGCTTGGCAATCCGACATCCAATAACGTACTTTCCGAATCTGTCTGTGAGGCTATTCTGGCCAGACTGGATAAGGAACTGGGACTGCTGAACACGCAGGCTGCCACTGACATACCGGCTGTGGCAGCTCCTGCGATGGATATATCAGCAGAAAAAGAAACAAGATATACAACCATGATCCGCGCTAACAAAGCTACCGCATAAGGAGGAGACGCGCTATGAAAAAAAGATTCGAAGCATTATTTACAACCATTTGTCTGGCAGTTTCTGCAGTTAGTCTTACCGGCTGCGGAAACCAGACTTCTGCAGAAACGACATCCGGCATGAATGCAGTATGCTACGCTATCGCACCGACTGCCAATGCCCAAGGTCTCAACATGAGTTCTCCGCTGGTACAGGATACCATCTATGATACGATTCTCGAATACGGTTATATTTCAGTGGTGGTGGTTGACGGTGAGCCGGAGATGGTTGCGGCGGACAGTTATGATATCGATGCACAATATAAGAAGGCATCCAAAGAGAAACTGAAGACAGATGCCCGTGCAAAGGCAACGAATTTGATTACCTATATGGAGAGTCAGGTTGCCAACGATGCCCAGGTGGATTATCTGGAAGGGCTGAGAATGGCGATACGCTCCTTGTCCTCGCTGGAGGATTATGATTCCAAGACGATTGTGGTTATCGGAACAGGCCTTTCCACACAGGGAACGCTTAACTTTCAGAATAATCTCCTCTCTGTTGAGCCGGAGGCTGTATTGGATCAGCTGGAAGAGAAGAATGAGATTCCAGATTTTACCGGCATTACTGTAGTCTGGCAGCAGATGGGTGATGTGGCGTCTCCACAGGAGGATCTTTCGCAGACACAGAAAAAACGCCTGCAGGAAATCTGGAGTGGTATTGTAGAACGTGGCGGTGGCACCTTTGTTTATAATGATATCATGGCGAATCCGGTGGATACAGAGGCATCTTATCCTGCGGTAGATCCAGTAGAGCTCCCGATGGAAACCCCTATTGGTTTTGACGAAACGATGTTTGATACGGAAGATGAGAGCATTTTGGAGGAGCCGGTCATGCTTACTGAAGAGCAGGTATCCTTTGTACCGGATAAATCCACATATCTGAACGAAGAGGAGGCAGTGGCGATAATCCGGCCGATTGCGAACTACCTCATCGAACATGGGCAGATTACAGTGCTACTCGCCGGTACCACAGCAGGGGATGAAGACAGCGATTACACCATGACACTTTCGAAGGAAAGAGCGGATGCTGTCAGGGATACACTGATTCAGTTTGGAGTTGATGAGTCTCGAATTGTTACTGTGGGACTCGGATCCAGCGATCCATGGCATGTATATGGTGCCGGTTACGAAGGTAGCATTGCATCAGGAAACCGCAAGGTGGTGCTGCTGGATACATCAAGTGATACAGCAAAGGATATTTTAAGTGAATAGGTACAGACTTCTTAGAAAGCGAAACCTGTCGGTTTATGAAACAGGAATACTATGAAAGACTGTAGTAGCAAAGGAAGGCAATTATCTCATCAGAGAGGAGGGATATTTCAAATGTTGAAAGCAAAAGCACTTTGCGCGGTGAATGGCAATGTGGATCCGGAGATCAGCCCACTGATGTCAGTGGGGGAGGCTCCGGTTCCAACAGCTGACACACATGGCAATGGTCTTCGTGACCTGATTGACGGTATACATAACATCGTGATCGAGCCGGTCGGCAGTGATGAAAAGATACCGGAGGCAGTTGGACAGCTGGCAATCAAAATGATGAAGAACAATGATCTCATCAAGGATCTGTTGCATGAGCTTCGCCAGTTTTACATCCGCGGACAGAAAGACTTCCGTCTGTCACTGGCGGGCAAAAGTGATGCGGAGAAGAAGCAGATCATTTCTCTGTTTCAGGATATGGCCGGACTGGTCAGCAATATCCGTTACTTCCCGGCGTTCCAGTCTCTCAATGGATCACTGGTTGTGATGCCAAAGGCACAGATGTTCCTTACAGGACAGTATTTGGAGCTTGCGGTTTATCAGACAATCAAGGGCGTACTGCAGAAACTGTCGGTGAAATATAAAGCAGAATATGAGATTTACCGGAATGTCCGTGTGGCAGACAGCGAAGGCAAGCTAAAAAATGAGTTCGACATCGCTTTTCAGTTCAACGGAATTTGGTACATCGTGGAATGCAAGAGTGGTAAATGCTTCTCTGATTGGGGCAGCTTTGCTGAATTGGGAGTGAACTATAACATCGTCCCAGACCGCCTGCTCCTGGTAGATGCCTATATCTCAGACAGCAAGGCGGAATGTATCGAGTACTTCTGTAATTACTATGTGTGCAATCTGTCGGGAAATACCATTCAGGAGAAGGTAACGAAGATGATCATGAACGACCTTGCAGCGTGAAAGGAGCGTGGGCAGAATGAAGAAGATGGAGAAGTTCAATGACACTGTGAATTACAGCAACAGAGATTTTGATTTTGGTTTCAGAGCGGACCATATACCAGATATTCCGGTATATGCGGCCCGCGCGGGAGAAGAGGTCTTTATGACTGTACTACCTTTCAATGGGGCGCCTGTTGAAGAAATCGAAGAGTCCTTTGACGCGGTCGACTATGCCGTGGTTGAGGAACTGGGACGTAGCAAGTATTTAAGCTCTTTGCAGATATACCAGTTTGTAGGACTCCGTGGTTTCACAGTCCGGAGACACGGCGTTCGCAATCGACTGAACAAGATGATGAAGCTGAGGGTCATTCGCGAGTATGAGCTGAAAACTCCGGAGGCAGAAAGAGGACTGAAGGTATACGACCTGGATTATAAAGGTTTTCAGATTGCCCGTCACAGAGGCGTACTCTTTCATAAGGGAAACAGATACGTAAGCAATACGAAGAAGCATGAACTGGAAGCATTTGACACAGCAGAGGATATCAAACGCATTCTTGTCGGCAACATGATCTCTCTCGCCGGTCTGATGAATGGGGTGGCATGTGAGCGCTTCGGAATCATGGAGACGATGCGTCCTGCACAGGAACTTCCGATTACAGATGGCTGTATCATTCGGACGGCCGCAAATATTCAGTTGGATGAGGAGTCAATTCTCCTGTATGAGGTGGTCAGATCCACACCGCACGCGATGCGTAAGCTGGCAGACAAGGTGAATCGTTACTATACTCTGATCAATGACAGCCGTTATCGTGAAAACAACTATTACGGGCACGAGGCAGTGCCGCAGCTTGTCATCTGCGGCGAAAACTATGAGCACTGCGTAAAGATTGATCAGTATCTTCGCAGCAGAGGTCTGATCAGTGAGATAGACGGTCTGTTGTATACAGAGGATCTGTTTTATGTCCGGCAGACATTGCAGAACCTGTATGAACTGGATGAGGTGGGAAACCGTACCTGGTATAGACTACCGGAGCGACAGATGGTTACAGATATGGGAAGGAGCGCATAAGGGAGGCCTTCGGGTCTCCCAGGAAGGGAGAATAAGCTATGCGTAGATATGAATATTCAGATGAAATTGTTAGTGTTGTTAAGCAGTTTCTGGCAGAGGACGACTGGCATTATGACAGACCGGAAGGCATCTGTCTGAATCCTTTTACCACGAAAGGGGATGAGGCATGATGAGTACACCAATATTACTGAAGAGCAGCAACGGCGTTCAGACGGTTGCGCTCGAATCCAAACTGATGAGTGACCGCAGGTTATTTATCACTGGTGAGATCAACGCTGACAGCGCTATGGATTTCTTCAAGCAGATGATGCTCCTGAACCTGGAGGATGACAAGGCACCGATTTCGGTGTTTGTCAATTCTCCGGGAGGGGAGATTGATAATGGCCTGCTCATCTATGATGCTATTGTCGACTCTAAAGCCCCTGTCCGTACTTTCTGCAGCGGATGTGCCTACAGTATGGGTGCAGTCCTGTTTACCTGCGGGAAAGAGCGATACATGCTTCCGCACAGCAAGCTTATGCTTCATGAGCCATTACTTGGAGACAAGATTGGCGGCAATGCATCCTCTATCAAATCCATTTCCGAAAGTCTGTTGGAGATGAAGACTATGATGAATAAACTTTTGGCCTTCCATACCGGCAAGACGGAAGAAGAGATGAATGAACTGACATCCTATGACCATTACTTCTCAGCCCAGGAAGCGGTTGAGATGGGACTTGCGGATGGCATTAAAAGCTTTAAGGAAATGATGGAGGGTTGAGCATGATCAATAACGATAGACAGACGAATGTAAACGATCTTTCTTTTGACGAGATGATACTTTTGAAATCCGGCGATGGCAGCGATACCGACAGACTGATTCTTGGAGACGGCGAGAACTGCATCTTCAGTTCGGATTCACAGAAGACCGGACTGAACAATAATATCCTCGTCATCGGTACTTCTGGCTGTGGAAAGACGGTCAGTATCATGGAACCGCGTATTCTGGAGACATTCAACAAGAGTCTCATCGCCACGGTAACGAAACGCAAGATTGTGAAGAAGTACTCTATGGTGATGAGAAGGCGAGGATACAAGGTTCTGGATCTGAATTTTGTGCATCCCAGTGAGGGTAACTGCGGATACGATCCCCTGATGTATATCGGCTCCTATAACGACATCACCTTCCTGGCACGCAGCATTGTCATGGCCAATCCTCAAAAGGCTCAGTCAAATGCAGATCCGTACTGGGACGATGGCGCAACAAGTCTTTTCAGTGCAGAACTGTGCTATATATTGCAGACAAAAGATAACTCCACATTCGCAGATGTGCTGGAGTTTCACAACAAGCTGACTTTTGAGGAGAGAAACGGTGTCATTATCACGAACTATGACCGGAAGTTTGAGTATCTCGCAGAGAAAGATCCGTCATCCTTTGCTGTGTCCTGCTGGAAATCGTTCAAACAGCTCCCCATTAAGACGGCCAGCTGTATCTTTTCGGCGCTGAACACCACAATCGATTCTATCTTCACTCCGGAACTGAAGGAAATGTTTCGCATGAAAAAGATGGTGGATTTTGAGAAGCTGGCTTCTGAAAAGACGGTGCTTTTTATAACAACCAGCCCGGTTAATTCTTCGCTGAACAGCTTCATCTCCTCTTTCTATGGAACAGTGTTTAAGGAACTGTTTGAGTTTGCGGAAGACCAGGCAGACGGAAAGCTGCCGATACCTGTAGATGTTCTTGCGGACGATTTCGCCACCGGCTGTCCTGTGAATATGTTCGAGCAGTACGTGTCCATTTTCCGGGAGAAAGGCCTGTCTGTTACGGTGCTGATTCAGTCAGAGTCTCAGTTAAGCTCTCTTTACGGCAGCGAGAAGGCGACCACCATCATCAACAACTGCGATACGATCGTGTTTCTGGGTTCTATGGATCTGGATACAGGAAGGAGCATTTCAGTGAGAGCGAATAGACCCTTGGAGGATGTCCTGTACATGCCGATTGGATCGGAAATCATCTTCCGGCGTGGCATGAAGCCAATCTTTACAAAAAGATATAACATCTTCCAGAACGAGATGTATAAGAAAATAACGGCGGAATATGAGAAGCATATTGAGAAAGAGCTGTCTCAGGCCACACGTTAGAATCAATATGAGATTGACAAAGTAGGGAAAGCGGGGAATGTAATGAAGGGTAATAAGCGTTTAGAATTTTTAAAGAGTATACGACTGCCATCAGAAGAGACTGACAACGGAAAAAGTAGGCAGGGGACACAGAGCAAGCAAGTTTATAATATGATAAGTCAGGAAGAGTATGACCTGCAGAAGGAGCTCGAGAGACGTTTCGAGGAACTTTTTGGCACCACATTTGAGGATTAGAAGTTTCAAAAAATTATTTTTGTCCTGATAAATACCTCCGGATGATGAAATTGCCTGCAGATGGCAGAATGTGCTTGTAAAGAAAATAGACAGGACAGCATTTAATGACAAAGAAGAGCACTATGAAGAATCAGTTTTTTGAAGAAATAGATTCAAATGAACAGCAATGTGAGACTGATGCCAGAGACTAGGCAGAAGAAAGGATTGAATTTTATGAGGGCTTGATAAATCAATTTGCTAAGTAAGGAGCAAATAGCGGTGAGAGGAGCATCAGTATCATTTTCATTGCCCAACATGTGTGTTGAGATGTATAATAAGATTAATCATATCAAGTTATTGGCATGGGTATATATTTTTTCGAGGGGATCAACAGAAGAAAAGAATTTTATGTTTGAATATAATAAGAGAGTTGGTTTAAATGAATACTACTATCTATAATAAAGTAAAAGAATATTTTAGTAAGCTGTCACCGGAAGGCACTCATGAATATGAAAAAAAGATTTTTAAATACTCAGAACTTTGTGCGAATCCTGAGTATGTAGAAGTTTTTCAATATATGATTTCATCTGATGATGAGTGGGGTTATGAAGCATTTTACCTTTTATGTAGTTATTATAGAAGAAACAAAGACTACGTATTTATGAATGATTTAATTCAAAGAAATAGAAAGTTTGAGAATCATTTAACATATAATCATATATTGGTACAATATATGGTACATAGCGAATCATTCTATGATTATGAAGAATTGCTTAAAATGGCATTTGAAGATGCAATGAAAATGAATGATGTTGCCGGCTTTCAACAAGCCTTTTGTAATGCGTTTGCCACAATATGTGAACAATGTAATGAAAATGATAAACAATTCATTATGTCAAAGTGGTACGATTGTGCATTGGATAGAATAAATCGAGCCATAGTACTTGATCCAGGGTATGCTAAATTTTATTGTACAAAAGCACGTATTTTAGGATTCAAGAATAGGTTCATAGAAGCACAACAGTTACTTAACCAAGCAATTTCGCTAGAAGATTCATCTAGAGCAGATTATGCTCTAACAATCATGACATATCAAAATTATAAGCTTGCTATATCAATTCAAAAACAGAGATATGAATTTACAAAAGAGTTACAAAATATTCAAAAGATGATAAATACACCCTATGATAAAAAGAGTATTGCCACTAGAGGCGATAAAGAAAGCCACGTTACAAAGTCGCAATTGTTCCATGTTTATGAAGGCGATAAACCTTATGCATTTATAAGTTATGCACATAGTGATTCACAACAAGTATTTCCACTCTTAAATAAATTACAACAAGATGGTCTTCGGATATGGATTGACCATGGAATTACTTTTGGTGAAGAATGGCCTGAAGAGATTGGTGAACATTTAATTCATTGTCAGGTTGTAATAGTATTTTTATCTTTTAATTCAGTTTTGTCTGCAAATGTTAGAAGAGAAATCACAATGGCGGTAAACAAACGCAAAAAAATAATAGCTATAGTTATGGACTCTGTAAAATTGACTCCTGGTATGCAATTACAACTGGGATTATGCCAAATGTTAAATATATGTCAATATTCGGAAAAACAATTAATGAAACAGTTAAGTTCTCTATTACTAAAGGAGGGAAATGTTTATGAGTAAAAAATATTTTTTACATGAATATTATACTGTCAGCAAATATAAAAACGAAAATAGAAATGAAGATGGTATTTATTTGGGTGAGGATTTTTTGGCGGTAATTGATGGAACTACCAGTAAATCTGAAAGTACGCTGAATGGAAAGACGGGAGGACAACTCGCGCGGGATATTATTATTGAAATATTGCAACATTTGGAAGGGAATGAAGAGTGTAATGCCGTTATAGAAAAAATCCAAGATTCAATTGTCAGATTTGCAAAAGAACATAATTTCCCAAGTATGTCTGCTTCGGCAGTGATTTATTCATGTGAAAAAAAAGAAATATGGTCTGTAGGTGATTGTCAATTTAGTATAAATGGTATTGTTGAAAAAAATAGTAAAAGAGTTGATGAAGTATTTGCAGAAACGAGAGCCATCGCAATTCATGCTTTATTGGCTCAGGGATATACGGAAGCGGAATTATATGAAAATGATGTAGCTAGACAATACTTACTTCCTTTTCTTAAGATACAAGAATTTCTTCAAAATAAAACATGTAAATATGGATATTGTGTATTTAATGGCACTTGTCTTCCGGAAAACTTTCCAATTGAGAATATAAAAAAAGTAAAAGTTCCAGAGAATGCAGAAATAGTGTTAGCAAGTGATGGATATCCACAATTGTTCTCTACACTTAGTGAAAGTGAAAAAAAATTAAAAAAAATTTTAGCGGAGGACCCATTCTGTTACAAGATATATCGTTCTACTAAGGGATTGGTAATGGGAAATAATAGTTTTGATGACAGAACATATCTTCGTTTTACTATCTGTTGAATGATAATTAAAACGAGTTCGAATATAGATTGTGTTCGTCTATAATCTTAGTTAGTTTGAATTGTGACAGTAATGAAAAAATGGAGATAAATGAAAAAGTACTTTAACAGGTTTTATAGCATGATAATGGGGAGTGGAATAACGAATTATTAGCTTTAGAGATATATTAAATAAATCTTTTTTATAAATAAAAGATTTCAAAAATGTACAATTATTAATTTTTGGAGAGGATTAGAGTATGGATAACATTATCAGATTGATGAACGAAAACGGACAGGAGATTGAATTCGAGTTTTTAGATCTAATTGAACACATGGGTAATGAATATGTCATTCTTTTGCCCGTGGAGGAAGAGTTGGACGATAAGGAAAGTGGCGAAGTGGTCATCCTTAAGTTGGAGGAAACCGGTAATCCGAATACCGAAGGTTATGTATCTGTAGATGATGAAGAAGTGTTGAACACGATATTTGGACTGTTTAAGGATAAATTCAGAGAAGAATTTTCTTTTGTGGATTAGGAGAGAGATGAATCCTGATGAGTACTCCTGTATTACTGAAGAGCAGCAGTGGTATTCAGACGGTATTGATCGAATCTAAACTGATGAGTGATCGCCGAAGAATTTTTATTACCGATGAGATTAATGCAGACAGTGCCATGGATTTTTTCAAGCAGATCATGCTTCTGAACCTGGAGGATGACAAGGCCCCCATTTCTGTATTAATCAATACATTGGGTGGCGAGATTGACAATAGGCTTTTAATATATGATTGTCTTGTGGAAACTAAAGCTCCAATCCGTACTTTTTGTAGCGAATGTGCTTACAGTATGGGTGCGGTTCTGTTTACCTGTGGGCAGGAGAGGTTTATGTTTACACACAGCAAACTTATGCTCACGAGTCTCTTCTTGGCAACAAGATTGTAGGCAATGCATCATCTATTAAATTCATTTCTGAAAGCTTATTGGAAACAAAGACTATGATAAATAGGCTTCTTGCATTCCATACCGGAAAGACAGAGGAGGAGATGGGGAAAACCGTATCTTCAGTTCAGACTCACAGAAGATTGGATTGAACAATAATATTCTTGTAATTGGCACTTCCGGTTGTGGAAAGACTATCAGTATAATGGAACTGCGTATTCTGGAGACATTTGATAAGAGTCTCATCATCACCACGGTGACGAAGCGCAGGGTTGTAAAAAAGTATTTTCTAGTGATGAAAAAGCGAGAATATGAGGTCTGGGATTTGAATTTTGTTCATCCCAGTGAAGGTAACTGCGGTTATGATTCGCTGATGCATATCAGCTCTTATAATGATATCACGTTTCTGGCACGAAGCATTCTCCTGGTCAATCCTCAGAAGGAACAGACAAATGCCGATTCGTACTGGGATGATGGTGCCAACTCGCTTTTTTGTAGCAGAAATATGTTATATGGATTTGGAGACAGGAAAGAGCACTTCAATAAAGGCAAACATGCCGTTGGAGAATATTTATACATGCCGATTGGGCCCGAGATTATTTCCCGGCGTGGCATAAAACCAATCTTTACAAAGAGATATAACATCTTCCAGAACCGAGATGTATAAGAAAGTAACGGAGGAATATGAGAAGCATGTTGAAAAAGAGATATCTCAAGCTACACGTTAGAAAGGAGCCAATTGTATTATGATATAGACACTGGAGAGACAGATTTTGCAGAGATAGAAAATGTATAAGCTGTAGGTGTTTTAGAAGAGCAGGCAGGTTGTGAGGATAACGAATAAGGAGAGAACTTAATATGGGATTGATGCAGATGGATGAAAGCTTTCACAGGGAAAGAGGAGAATAAGCGTTTGATATTTCTAAAGAGTATACGTCTGCTGTCAGAGAAGAATGCGAAGAATGGCGGAAGTGTACAGGAAACACGGGGTGACCAGACACATAAGGTGATTAGACAGGAAGAGATTAATTTACAGAAGGAACTGGAAAAGCGTTTTGATGAACTTTTTTCTACTATATCGGGGGATTGAAGCATGAACAGGCAGTGAAGAATATTGATTGCCAGAGGAAGATAGAAATTAGAGAAAACATCTGTAATTATAATGTAAATATAAAAACGAATTGCTATCATGTTGTTATTGATTTCTTAAAATAGCATATTTATGATCTACTTGCCTGTCAGCGGATTGCTCT